>Ga0182746_1000253_pt1 | contig 89343 bp, 67 predicted proteins | sample eDN3rd30CBELigOP_FD_128881 | JGI IMG/M metagenome (GOLD analysis project Ga0182746, IMG submission 128881) | Enriched Organic Plus compost microbial communities from Emeryville, California, USA - eDNA 3rd pass 30_C BE-Lig OP (version 2) (version 2) ...
TTGCAGGTAAATCTTTTCCGCAAAAGCCGCACTGGAAGCAACCTGATCGGATTGCGCATGAACGATAAGCGCACAGAACAAAAAGACAATGCTTGCAAGGATTGCGATGTCTCGGCTGCCCCGATTGCGGCCACTGCTATTGGATATCCATGTCATCTGAGCAGTCTACTTCCACGCCGATTACCTCAAAGAGATTCCTGCCCTGTTCCACGATCGGAACGGGGTAACCTCCTTGGCTTCTGAAAAACGAGATACCAAAACAGATAATCACGGGATCGAGCGATGCTTCAGGCAGTTCCAGCCGAAATAGCTGGGGAGGAAGGGCCTGATGTCCCAAGGGCAGCAGTTCATTCGCCTGCGCAACAAATGGCAACCGCTCATAATCAGCACCGAACAATATGGCAGCCACATGAAAACTGCAAAACTCGCCTCCTTTGGGTACCTTGAGGGCAGAAATCGGACACAATTCCGGAACGGCAACCTCCAACAGGCCCGTCTTCCTCCGATAGGTGTAATGTGGTGGTTTGAATAGGACATCTTTCAGCGCAGAAACGGCATTAAAACTGAACCCATGAAGCAAAGAGAGGCTTTTGGGCAAGACCACGCGTTCGCCACGACCATGAATGTCGTCAGCCCGGACAATTGCGGCCATCCTTGGCGTCAGCCGGTTTACCAGCGTAGTGTCTTCAAACAGTTCATGACGCTCGCCCAAGGATAACCTTGCTGCCAAACGGATAAGTCTCGCCGCGCTGCTGGCACGGCCAAATTCCGTGTTGTTTTCCCGGGTCCGCACATAGCGTGGGTCTTTTGCGATGCGCTCCTTACTGACTCCTGAACGTTGCCTGGCTAATGGTTTGCCGTTGCTTCGATAGAAAGACAAATTCCCAATTTGTCCTTCCAAAATAATAGAACCTTTCTGAGTGGCCATGATAAATGGCGTTATTGGTTCATGCTAAGGTACGGAAAATCCACGGATTATACAACCACTGCCCAGGAAGATCCCGGATGTAACATATATCAGACACACTATTAAAAAGGCGAATAAAAGGCGGCAAATAGGTGGATAAAATGTGGTAAATACCCGACGAATAAGCGGATCAAACCTGTTAACAGTGGGGATAAAAAGGCTTTGTAACACTCATCAAAAAAGTGATATCTTTGATGTTGGAACACAACACACCGATGGCGGATTTCACGCAGTTTGATAACACTAAATTCCTGATTGACCTGGCTGATCAACTGCAGGACACCTGGCATTCGGGCCAAGAAGACCATTATACGCCGGAATTACGCGCTCAAATGGCACTGTTGGAAGAAATGGCCAGATTAAATAAATGTGTCTATTCGCTGTTTGATTTTGAAAAATACCGATACATCTTCCATACCAAAAACCTCTTTGATTTAATCGGACTGACATCGGGCCAAAAAGCAGCAAAATGGGATTCATCCTATCTTTCGCTCATTGAAGACGGGAGACCGATTGAAAAATACCTAGCCCTGCGGAAGCAGTTTCTGGCCCTGCTTCCCGCCGATGAACGGACCGCGTTCCAATCCACCACCTGCGGTTCTTTTGTGATAAACCTGAAGGGTCAGCGGCTACGGGGAATGTACCGGGCAAAGCCCTTAACTTTCGACGCATCGGGTAATGTGAAGCTAAGTTTTGACAGCGTATCCGATGTCAAAAACTTGATGGTAGCTCAGGTTGGCTATTGGATCCGCTTCGCGGCAAGCACTGTAGTTTACCACTGGCACTCCCATACCGACAAATTGATCGCGAAAGATATCGTGTCGCCCCGCGAGGCGCAGTTTATCGCATTGTGGAAAGCAGGAAATACCATACCCGAAATTGCCGAGCTCACTTACGTCAGCCCATTCACCGTCAAAAACCAGCTTGCCAATGCCCGTGCCCGAATGTTGGCACGCGACAATACCGCGCTTACCCAGCTTTGTTCTGTTACAGGTATCCTCTCAACTCCCTTTTAACGGCACCGCATTACTTTTTGGTCTATCGAACTATTGACGGGGTATACCGATTGCTGTTATCTTGCATGCAGGTATTTCCACACCGTTTCAAAACCTTGCATGAAACAAATCTACATGGCGTTGGCACTGGAGTTATGGTTATTCGGTTTATCGTTTCCCTACCCGTTCGGAGGGGGTAAAATGTCAAAACACAATCATTGATACATCTACTATATCGCTATAAAAAACGTGTGTTAGGCCGACGGTTTATGTTGGCGGCAGCCCCCGCCCTGGGGGCTGCCTTTTAAGGGTCGAAAGATGTCAGCTACATTTTTTTATTTTTTTCTATTGACAATAAAAAATTCTTGCGTACATTTGGCGCATCAAAAATTAAATGATGTTAACACGTAACAATGCATACTGGTTTTTTGGTTTCTTTTACTTTAGCAGTAAGAGCCGGGATTAATATGCATTGATAACGAGAAGATATAAATGTAGAAAGTCCCGGCAAGAAAGCCGGGACTTTTTTTTGTCCTTTAATGAAATATGAGTATAAAAGTAGCCATACAGGGCGTTAAAGGTTCGTTTCACGAAGAAGCCGCCTACAAATATTTCGGCGATGAAATCGAAACGGTGGAATGCGAATCATTCAAAAAAACATGCGAACTGCTGAAGCAGGGAAAGGTCGACTATGTTGTGATGGCCATCGAAAATTCCATCGCGGGGAGCCTGCTTCCCAACTATAACTTACTCCGCGATTACCGTTTTCCGATTGTCGGTGAAGTATACCTGCACATCAAACTGCATCTGATGGCACTGCCGGGAGTTGCCCTGGCCGATATCAAGCATGTGCAATCTCATCCCATCGCGTTGCAGCAATGCAGTGACTACCTCGAAGAAAACCCGCATCTTAAGGTAACCGAGGCCGAAGACACCGCTGCCAGCGCGCAACGGGTAAGCGAGCTCCAACTGAGGGATACAGCGGCCATCGCACCGCAGCTTGCGGCAAAATTATACGGACTGGAAATCATCGAGCGCCGCATCGAAACCAACAAGAAAAACTACACCCGTTTCCTCATTCTGACCGACAAGCCCGAAGAAAAGACAAAAGTGAACAAGGCTTCCATATCTTTCCAAACGGGCAACGGCGTAGGGTCACTATCCACGGTATTGCAATGTTTCGCTGAACAGCGCATCAACCTCAGCAAAATACAGTCTATGCCGGTATTGGGCAAGCGCAACGAATATGACTTCTACGTAGATGTAGAATGGGAGAACCAAGCGGACTACGATACAGCCATCCGCCGCGTACTTAAACATACCAGCAATTTCAACATCATGGGCGAATACGTAAAGAATGACAAGGTGTGATGGGGGGTCAGTGATCGGTGATCAGTGATGGGTGGTCGGTGAAACAGAAACACGAAAAAACAAAAAAGTAACTAAACAAAATCGCAATACACAATACTCACTACACAATACACAAAAAAATGAAACAGACATTAGACATTGTACCCTTAAAATCATGGTTCGACACCGGCGATGCACCGCTGATCATTGCCGGTCCGTGCAGCGCCGAAACGGAGGAACAACTGGTCGCCACGGCTCATTTGCTTGCCAACACCGGCAAAGTAAACGCACTGCGCGCAGGCATCTGGAAACCCCGCACCCGTCCGGGCGAATTTGAAGGGATCGGCAGCATCGGTCTCCAATGGTTCCGCCGGGCCAAAGAAGAAACCGGATTGCCCATCGCTACGGAGGTAGCAACCGCCAAGCACGTGGAAGAAGCACTGGCCGCCGGGGTTGATATCCTTTGGATCGGCGCCCGCTCAACTGCCAACCCATTCACCGTGCAGGAAATTGCCGACGCCTTGAAAGGTGTTGATGTACCCGTGCTGATCAAGAATCCGGTAAACCCCGACCTCTCCCTGTGGTTGGGCGCCCTGGAGCGCGTAAACCGTGCAGGGATCAAAAAACTGGCTGCGATACACCGGGGTTTCTCGTCGTACGAAAAAACGGCATTCCGCAACGAGCCCATGTGGGACATTGCCATCCAACTGAAAACATTGGTACCCGATCTGCCGGTTATCAACGATCCCAGCCATATCTGCGGCAACCGGGAGCTTATTCCGTACATCGCACAGAAGGCATTCGACATGGACATGCAGGGGCTCATCGTGGAATCGCATATCGATCCATCGGTAGCATGGACCGATGCCAAGCAACAGGTAACTCCGCAGGCCCTGGCTGACATCCTCACGAACCTTACATTCCGCCATGCAAAATCGGACGATCCGGTATTCGAAGATAAATTGGCCGAATTACGCAAAGACATCGACAAACTGGACGACCAGATCATCAAGATCCTGAGCGACCGGATGAAAATCGTCGAAAAAATCGGTGTCTATAAACGCGATAACAACGTAACCATCCTACAGGTAAACCGATGGGACGAAATCATTCATAAACGCAGCAACGTGGCACAAGCGCTTAAGCTGGATAAAGACTTCATCGTGAAGCTGCTGGAACTTATCCACAATGAGTCTATCCGCAAGCAGAACGAGATCATGAATACCACACCGGTAGCGGAGGCCTGATGGAAAGTGACGCGATCAGGCTTTCCCATCCAACGAAATCCCTCCAGGGAACCGTTGAGCTAACGGGGTCCAAAAGTGAAAGTAACCGGGCACTGATTATCCAAGCCTGGGGTGGCGACCGGGTGGAGGTGTCCAACCTATCGTCTGCCGCCGATACCGAAACGCTGAAACAGGCGCTGAACTCGGTGGCAGCGGCGCGCGGCGGAAAAGAAACCACGGTCATCGATATAGGCCCGGCAGGAACAGCCATGCGCTTCCTTACCGCTTACCTCACAACGGCCACCGGCCGCTACCTGCTTACGGGAAGTGAGCGGATGAAACAACGCCCGATCGGCATTCTGGTAGATGCATTGCGTGCATTGGGCGCCGACATAGCGTTTGAGGGACAAGCCGGGTATCCACCGTTAGCAATCAATGGTGGGTTTACCCAGACCATGGACAAGGTTACCGTGAAAGGCAATGTAAGCAGCCAATACCTGTCGGCATTGCTCCTTATCGCCCCTACCCTGCCGGAAGGACTGCGTCTGCAAATTGACGGCGAACTAACCTCCCGTCCTTATCTGACCATGACGCTCGATATGCTGCACGATGCGGGGATTCAGCACAGTTGGCAGGATGATACCATCTACATCGCGCCACAAAAGGCACAACATTGCCGGCTGACCATTGAACCTGACTGGAGTGCCGCCTCTTATTGGTATGCCATGGTAGCTTTGAGCAGGGACGCTCAGTTATTTTTGCCGAACCTGAAAAGCCAAAGCCTGCAGGGTGATGCGGCTATTGCGGATATCATGGCGCATTTTGGCGTTGCCTCCTCTTTTACCGATGGCGGCCTGCTTATCCGGAAAGTAACCGATTCTCCATCCACCGAAATCAATGTGCTTGATTTCAAGGAATGTCCGGATCTTGCCCAGACCGTCATTGTCTGTGCCGCCGCATTGCGCCGGGATCTCTCTTTTACAGGATTGCACACACTCAAAATCAAAGAAACCGACCGCATTGCAGCGTTGCAGAATGAACTCGGTAAATTTGGTATAAAGCTCCTCGAAGAGGGCGATGTGTATCATCTGAAAACGGGAGAATTGCAGCAGCCCAAACGCCTCAGTTTTGACACGTACGAGGACCATCGTATGGCAATGGCCTTTGCGCCCCTTGCTTTGGCATTCGACGGTATACAGATCAACGAGCCCCATGTGGTAGAAAAATCGTATCCGGATTTCTGGAAACATTTGAAACAACACGGATTTGTTATAACTTAGCTGCCGATTGGAAGTCTAAAATCTCATGTCTCATATCTCATATCTCATATCTAACTAATGGCTGGTAATTCATTTGGGGATGTATTCCGTATCACGACATTCGGCGAATCGCACGGCGAGGCAATCGGTGTGATCATTGACGGTTGCCCGCCCAATATTACGATCGACGAAACGTTCATCCAATCCGAGCTGGACAAGCGCCGTCCCGGCCAGTCCAAGATTACCACACAGCGGAAAGAAAGTGATACTGCAAAAATCCTTTCGGGTGTATTTGAGGGCAAATCCACGGGTACGCCGTTAGCGATGGTCATCCCAAATGAAGATCAACGCTCCAAGGACTACTCCCACATTGCCGATAAATACCGGCCTTCACATGCAGACTATACCTACCAAATCAAGTATGGCATCCGCGATTACCGGGGTGGCGGCCGCTCATCTGCGCGTGAAACCGCCGCCCGTGTAGCTGCGGGGGCCGTGGCCAAAAGTTTTCTCTCGCCATTTGGTATCCGCATTTTTGCCCATGTATCCGGTGTCGGCAAAATTGAAGCCCCAAATCTGGCTACACACGATGTGGACGAGTTGACCGCATTACGCGAAAGCAACATCGTGCGCTGTGCAGATCCGGCTACCGCAAACGAGATGATTACATTTATCGAGGCCATCCGTAAGGCCGGAGATACGGTAGGCGGGCGCATCAGCGTAGTCATCCAAAACGTACCGGTAGGTTTGGGTGAGCCCGTATTTGACAAATTGCATGCCGATCTGGCAAAGGCAATGATGAGCATCAATGCTGTGCATGGATTTGAATACGGATCGGGTTTTGCAGGATCGGAAATGCAGGGATCTGAACACAACGATGCATTTGTCAATCCTGAAGGGGACGCAAAAAACCTGAAAACACTGACCAATTTCTCAGGAGGCATACAGGGGGGGATTTCCAACGGGATGGATATTACATTCCGTGTGGCATTCAAACCGGTGGCTACCCTCATGCGCGCTCAACAAACAATCAATGAAGCGGGCGAAACCACCGAAATCACCGGAAAAGGCCGACATGACCCCTGCGTAGTACCCCGTGCTGTTGTTATCGTAGAGGCTATGGCTGCATTGGTTATTGCCGATCATTTACTAAAAAACCAACTATATGACCAAACAAGAACAAAATAAACAGCTTGTCATTGCCTCCGACATCGGCGGCACCCACATAACTGCTGCACTAGTAGATGTCGGCAATTGGCAGATAATCAATGAGTCAGCAACACGATACCCGGTTAATTCGCATGCCGATGCTAAAACGATTTTATCCGCATGGGCTGCACCTTTCAATGAAGTAGTTGCAAACCATCCGGATATTTCTTCACCTGTAATCGGTATCGCCATGCCGGGGCCGTTTGACTATGAAAATGGCATTTCCCTCATGCGGAACCAAGACAAATATGACAACCTCTATGGCATGGATATCCGGCATGAACTTGCCGAACGTATAGGCATAGATGGCGCAAACATCCGGTTCATCAATGATGCGGCGGCATTCCTTCAGGGCGAGGTTTTCGCTGGAAAACACAACGGCCATGCAAAAATACTGGGTATTACCCTCGGGACAGGCCTTGGTAGCGCGATCTGGGAAAAAGGAAGCAATGCAGTGGATGCTGATTTATGGAAAACCCCGTACCTCGACAGCAACATGGAAGAGCACCTCGTTACGCGCTGGTTTGTACGCCGCACGGCACAGTATGGCATAAAAGTCACCGGGCTGCGTGAGCTTCTCCAATTGCGCGACCAACATGCGTTCGTAGCGAACATCCTGGCTGAATATAGCCACCACTTGCTTCAATTCCTTGCATTTTTCAGCGAAAAAGAAAAAACAGATAAGTTCATCATCGGGGGGAATATTTCGCGGGCATGGGATATTTTCCGTGGTTTCAACCCCGAAGAGTTTGCGCGGTTCGACATCCGCATCAGCCAGCTAGGCGAGGATGCCGCACTCATCGGAGCGGCGGCATTGTTTGCATCGTAATCCCTTTCATACATCAAAAACCGTCATCCTTTCCCGCTGCATCGGTTGTAAGGACACTGTCATATTACAACCGATGCAGCCAGTGAGCGTGTGAAGCCGTCACTATCTAAATCAAAAAATTAGTAAATTTGTTATTCAATAGGTTAATATGGAATAACCATGAAAAAGATATTGATTACATCGGCAGTGTTACTGATCGGATTTGCATTCATGGGCAATGCCGTTTACCGTGTCATCAGCGGCAGTAAAGATTCCAGCAAAAAAGACAACATCATGAATAACGAGCAAACAACCGCAGGTTCAGCCACCATTTATTTCGCCGGAGGCTGCTTTTGGGGAACGGAACATTTCTTCAAACAAATACAGGGAGTTACCGCCACGGAAGTGGGTTATGCCAATGGCCATACCGAAAATCCAACCTATAAGCAAGTAGTGCAGGATAACACGGGGTTTGCCGAAACCGTAAAGGTAATCTATGATCCCGAGACGGTTGATTTAAACCTCCTGCTTGATCTGTATTTCAAGTCCATTGATCCCACCAGCCTCAACAAACAGGGCAACGACCGGGGTACGCAATACCGGACGGGTATCTATTACACCACCGAAGAACAGCTTCCATTGATCAAACAAGCTGTGGCAACTGTTGCCAAACAGTATGCCCAGCCGGTTGTGGTGGAAGTTACCCCGTTGAAAAATTTCTATACCGCCGAAGATTATCACCAGGACTACCTGGATAAAAATCCCGGCGGCTATTGCCACATCAGTCCGGCGCTGTTCGAATTAGCGCGGAAAGCTAATTCAAAGAAGGAGACCAGCGGCACACAGACCTATAAAAAACCCGATGCCGAGACGCTACGGAAAACCCTCACGCCACAGCAATATGCCGTGACACAGGAAAATGCGACCGAGAGGCCATTCGAAAACGAGTATAACGATGAATTCCGCGAAGGTATCTACGTAGACATCACGACCGGAGAGCCGCTCTTTGTATCAACCGATAAATTCGAATCGGGATGCGGATGGCCCAGTTTTTCCAAACCGATCGACGATTCGCTGATCGCCGAATTACAGGACAATTCGTTTGGCATGCGCCGCACCGAGGTACGCAGCAAAACGGGTGATGCCCATCTGGGACATGTATTCAACGATGGGCCCAAAGATAAAGGTGGGCTGCGTTATTGCATCAACAGCGCGTCACTCCGTTTCATCCCGAAAGAAGAAATGGAAAAAGAAGGGTATGCCAAGTATCTGCCGCTGGTGAAACCCACCGATGCGGTAGCTTCATCGGGCCATTAACTGAACAATGCCGGATAATCTTTGGGATTGGCTTCGTGCATGAGCGCATAAACGGCTTCGATCACATCATCGGCTGATGGTTTGGAAAAATAGTCTCCATCAGAACCATAAGGCGGCCGGTGCGCTTTGGCGGTCAGTGTCCTTGGTTGACCATCCAAGTGATAGTATCCGTTCTGGACTTCCAGTATCTGTTGCAGGATAAATGCGGATGCGCCTCCGGGCACATCTTCATCTACAACCAGCAATTTGTTGGTTTTGCCGAGAGACTGGGCACAAAGATGTTCCTCATCAAAGGGCTGCAACGTCTGGGGGTCCACAATTTCAATGGAGATTCCCAATTTTTCCAATTCCACAGAAGCTTCCTGCACTACCCGTAAGGTCGAACCGTAGGAAACCACCGTCACATCGCGCCCTTCCCGGACGATTTCTGCCTTGCCCAACGGTACGGTAAAATCACCTACATTAACCGGCATACGCTCTTTGAGCCGGTAGCCATTCAGGCATTCGACTATGAGTGCCGGCTCGTCCGAACGCAGCAAGGTATTATACATACCTGCTGCCTGGGTCATGTTGCGGGGCACACAGACATGGATACCCCGCATCGAGCCGAGGATCATGCTCATAGGAGAACCGGAATGCCAGATTCCTTCCAGCCGGTGGCCACGTGTACGGATGATCAGCGGCGCCTTTTGCCCTCCTTTTGTGCGGTAACTGAGGCTCGCCAGGTCATCGGTCAGCACCGTCAGCCCGTATACGAGGTAATCAATATACTGGATTTCGGCAATGGGGCGCAAACCACGCATCGCCAAGCCCATACCCTGGCCGATGATGGCCGACTCCCGGATACCTGTATCAAAAATACGCTGCTCGCCGTACTTGGCTTGCAATCCGGCAAATCCTTGGTTTACATCCCCGATCTTGCCCACATCTTCACCAAAAGCGACCAGCTTGGGATCACGGGCAAAATTGGCATCGAAACATGCGTTTAATACCTCCCTACCATCCACTGTTTTACTTTCTTCCGTGTATTCCGCCGCTACCATGGGAACATGCTTCGGCGACTCGACGGTATCGGTAAAGAGGTGGGAATTATAACGTTCACGGTTTACCTGTTGTTTCTGTTCATACCACAAAAGCAACGCCTTTTTTTCCTCGCTCTGCACATTGCGTAAAAGCCGGATAACACGTCTTACGGTGCAGTACACCTCCCTGAGGGACGGCTCGGAGATGGATTTCAACTCGTTGAACAGCACCTGCACCGTCTCATCCGGAATAGCGGCCAACAGGGTGATGGCTTCATCCACTTCCTTTTTCAGTGCCCTGTTATAATCTGACCATGCCCTACGCTGTTCGGTACGTACGTAGTCTTTTACACCGCGCTCAATCTCAGCTAATTCACGCTCGTCTGCAATACTTGATTCTATCATCCAAGCACGCATTTTAGCGATACAGTCGAATTCTTTTTCCCAGGCCAGTCGTTCTTTCGATTTATAGCGTTCATGCGAACCAGAAGACGAATGCCCCTGCGGCTGCGTCATTTCCGTCACATGGATCAACACAGGGATATGCTGCTCGCGGCTGATTTTTGCAGCCTGTTCATAGGTTTCACAAAGCCCGGGATAATCCCACCCTTTTACTTTAAATATCTCGAATCCCTCGCCATTTTCATCCCGCTGGAAACCTTTGAGCACTTCAGAAATATCAGCTTTGGTGGTCTGTATTTCATTGGGCACCGAAATGCCGTATCCATCGTCCCAAACGGAAATAACCGTAGGAATCTGCCTCACTCCGGCAGCATTTACCGCCTCCAGAAATACGCCTTCGGAGGTAGACGCATTGCCCACCGTACCAAATGCCACTTCATTTCCCCCGTTAGAGAATTGGTTCAGGTCTGCCAGTTCGGGATTGTTCCGGTATAGTTTGGAAGCCAATCCGAAGCCCAATAGCCGTGGCATCTGTCCTCCCGTAGTAGATATATCCGACGCCGAGTTCTTCATCAAGGTCTGATCCACCCACCTTCCTTCCGGCGTCAGCATCCGCGTCGCAAAATGGCTGTTCATCTGCCTTCCGGCCGATGAAGGATCAGCTTCCACATCCGGATGCGCATATAGCTGGGAAAAAAACTGGTAAACCGTAAAAATACCGGCGGCAAACATAAATGTCTGATCGCGGTAATAACCTGATCGCCAATCACCTAACTGAAACACCTTGGCCATCGCAATTTGCGCTAACTCCTTACCGTCTCCGAATACCCCAAATTTGGCCTTCCCGGTAAGCACTTCTTTGCGCCCCAATAAACTCACGAACCTGCTTTCCACAGCTACACGGTAATCCGCGATGACAATTGCTTTAAAATCGTCAAAACTGAGTTTAGCTATGGGTTGCTCGCTTGGTTTAATATGAGTATCTGACATAATTAAATTGCGTTGGCTCCAAAAATAGGAAAATATATTTTTTCAAAAGCGATATTGACCTTCAAATTCAGGCGCGTTTATTGGTTTTGGCAAAATTGGCCGTCAATACACCTTCGCGTTGTCTTAATTAATTAACGTGTAAATCCGACAAAGATTGTGTGAATATACGCTAAATCTGCGGTGATTTTAAAATCCATCTAAATAATTTATTATGCTTGCATAGCATTTTTAATTCCGTAATTTCGTAACATGACGCCATCGGTAATAAGCCAATTGATTTTCGCGGTTGTATTCATAACTGCGGCGGCATTGGCTGCATACAATGCCCGGAAGATCATCCAAAACATCCGGCTGGGCCGAAGCGAACGCCGTACCGACGAGCCGGGTAGGCGCCTGCGAACGATGCTTTTGGTGGCATTCGGACAAAAAAAAATGTTCAAACGCCCCTTCGCTGCATTGCTCCATTTATTCGTCTACCTGGGGTTTAGCATCATCAACCTAGAGATGCTCGAAATCGTTATCGACGGCCTGTTTGGCACCCACCGGGCTTTTTCGGGTTTGGGAGCTTTCTATTCCTTTTTAATCGGTGCGTTTGAATGGTTGGCATTGAGTGTCCTAGTGGGCTGTATCATCTTCCTTGCCCGGCGTAACCTAGCCCGTATCAGACGTTTTTTCGGCACGGAAATGACGGCGTGGCCCCGTACCGACGCCAATCTCATCCTCACCGCCGAAATCCTGTTAATGGTTGCTTTTCTCACGATGAATGCAGCCGATTATAAACTGCAATTATTGGGTGCCCCCCACTATACACAGGCAGGTGCATTTCCGGTAAGTGGCTGGTTGCTTCCTTTACTGCCCGACAGCACTTCTTCACTCATGGGGATTGAGCGTTTTTGCTGGTGGTTCCATATCACCGGCGTATTGGCATTTCTCAATTACCTCCCTTATTCCAAGCACCTGCATATTTTGCTGGCTTTTCCCAACACCTATTTTTCAAACCTGCATCCCAAAGGACGGTTCACAAACATGGATAGCGTCACCAATGAAGTCAAGGCGATGCTGGATCCTTCCTACACGCCGGAAGCGGCGGATATGCCGATCCGTTTCGGGGCGAAAGACATACAGGACCTTACCTGGAAAAACCTGATGGAAGCGTATACCTGCACGGAATGCGGACGGTGTACATCGGTATGTCCGGCGAATATCACCGGCAAGCTGCTTTCCCCACGTAAAATCATGATGGATACCCGCGACCGGATGGTGGAGGTGGGCTCAGCCATCCGGAAGAACAAGGAATTTAAAGATGACGGCAAATCGTTGCTGGACAGTTACATTACCCGCGAAGAAATATGGGCATGTACGACCTGCAACGCCTGCGTGGAAGCCTGCCCCGTAAACATCAATCCGCTGGAAATCATTGTCGAACTGCGGCGCTATGCGGTTATGGAAGAATCGCAGGCCCCTACCAGCCTCAATGCGATGTTTGGCAATGTGGAGAATAACGGTGCACCCTGGAAATACGCACAGGCCGACCGGGCGAATTGGGCAATGGATAATGGATAATGGATAATGGACAATTGATAATGGATAATGGAACTGTCAATTGTCAACTATCAATTAAGAAAGGGGTTATTGAATGAAGATACCAACGATGGCCGAGCTGATGGCCAAGGGCGAAACAGCCGATATCCTTTTTTGGGTAGGTTGCGCAGGTAGTTTCGACGAGCGTGCACAGCGCATTACCCGCGATATCTGCAAAATCCTGCATCACGTGGGTATCAAGTATGCGATTCTCGGTACTGAGGAAAACTGCACAGGCGATCCCGCCAAACGGGCCGGTAACGAGTTTCTTTTCCAGATGCAGGCGATGATGAATATCCAGATTCTAGATGGTTATGAAGTAAAGAAAATCGTAACGGCCTGCCCGCATTGCTTCAATACACTGAAAAACGAATATCCGGATCTGGGTGGTCATTATGAAGTCATCCACCACACGCAACTGATCCAGCAACTGATCGATGAAGGCAAACTTAAAGCCGAGGGCGGCGAATCTTTCAAGGGGCGGCGTATTACCTATCACGACCCCTGTTATTTAGGACGCGGCAATGAAGTTTACGAAGCGCCGCGGAAAGCATTGGAAAGCCTGGATGCCCAATTGGTGGAAATGAAACGCTGCCGCAGCAATGGCCTATGCTGTGGTGCCGGAGGTGCTCAGCTATTCAAAGAACCGGAGAAAGGCAACAAGGATATTAATATCGAGCGTACCGAAGAAGCCCTGGATACCCAGCCTGAAATCATTGCAGCCGCCTGTCCCTTCTGCATGACCATGCTACGCGATGGTATTAAGATCAAGGAAAAGGAACAGGAGGTGCAGGTGCTAGATATTGCGGAAATCACGGCACGGGCCAATGGGTTGTAGCTTGTCCTGCAACCTACCGCAACGCGTCGATCGCTTCCTGCAACGCCGGATCGTCGGCCTTAATCGCATAGTACTTCGCAATATTCCCATCGGGACCGATGATCAGGTATCGTGGAATCCAATTCAGGTCGATGGCATTGGTAAAATCGTTCTTCCAATCGGTTTTAAACCAATAGTGTTCCCCCTCAAGGTGAAATTTCTCCACACCGTTCTTCCACTGCTGTTCCTGCCGATCCAGCGAAAAATATACTGTATGAATATCGGGGTTTGCCTTCTGAAGTGCATACAGCTCGGGGAACCCTTTGATACAATCCGGACACCAAGTTGCCCAGATGTATAATAAAATCGTCTTTCCTTTATTAGCAGCTAAAATCTCGCCTGCTGTTTTCTGCTGACCATCCAATCCGAACAAGGGCTGCTGCAGCGCTGCTTCCGTAAATTCGGTCTTGGATACCGCAGGAGCTTTCTGCCCCATAGACAACTGCGCAAATAAAACACCCAATAATATTAAAAAATTGACTTTCATGGAGCAAAGGTACAGTTTTTTAAGATAGCGTCCGCAACGTAGATTCCCTCGGAATCAACATACCTGGCAGCACAATTTCCCGGGGTTGAAAATTAGACTTCCGGACGATATGTTGCAGCAAAAGCTCGCAACTCATCTTACCTACTTCATACGCAGGTTCCGCCACGGTAGAAAGCGTGGGCGTGATAATTGTAGACATGGGATCGTTCGTGAATCCAATGACGCCAAAGTCCCTGCCAATGGCTACCCTGCGCGCTTTGAGTGCCTGCATCACCCCAATAGCCTTGCGGTCATTCACAGCAAAAACAGCGTCAGGTCGCTCCGTCTGATCAAACAATCTCGCCAAATCATCTTCGCCATGTGCCTGTGAAAATCCCGAATGGACAATCCATTCCTTTCTAACGGGTATATCGTACCTTTCTAGGGCATCCAAATAGCCCGCCAACCGTTGCCTCGTAAAATCAAGATCCAACGGACCGGCCACATGTGCAATACGAGTAAACCCTTGCTGGATCAGATGCTCAACAGCCTCAAACGCCCCGTTATAGTCGTCCTGCACCACCTTCGATGCGTCTACACCACCTAATACCCGATCAAAAAAAACAACCGGGGTGCCCTCGGCAATGATCCGTTCAAAATAACCATTGGCAGCAGAGTCTGAGCACACGGCCACTAATACTCCATCCAGGTTCTGCGTATTCAGGTTTTTCACGACATCCAACTCCCGCTCCGGCGAATCGTTAGTCACATAAAGGACAATGTTGTATCCCTTGGCATAGGCCATTTCCTGAATGCCGGTAATCACCATTGAAAAATAGTAATTGGTGATGAAAGGCAGGATAATCCCGAGGTTACGGGTTCCGCCGCCAGCTAACCCGGAGGCATTGAAATTCGGCTTATAATCCAGCTCCTTAGCCAATTGAAGCACTTTCTCACGCGTTTCCGGGTTAACGTCGTACGCATCGCGCAACGCACGTGACACCGTGGACACCGAAATATTCAGTATCCGGGCAATGTCTTTGATGGTAACGTGTTCTGGCATAACTGTCACCGCAAATTTATGCAAATAACAGACGAAACAGGAGTTTCTTTGTAGTTATTTCGGTAACGTTCTCGCTAAAATAGAAAGCCGATTCATTGCTTCTACCTCTAATTGCTGATACTTTTGGGCATACCAATTAGCAAATCCCCTATTAAATAGAGGACAAGGGAATATCAGGGATATCGGAAATGTATGACCAAACTCGAAACAACAAATGTTATGACAATTATGAAAACAAGAACTTCCATTTACCACTTGCTGCTGGCGGTCTGCTTCACCTTGTGTTGCACGGCAGGGTTGCGTGCACAGGAAAACCGGGAAATCAGTGGAACAGTGAAAGACGCCGCGACGGGCACGCCGCTGACCGGCGTAAGCGTGCGCGTGAACGGCAAAAGCCAAGCCACAGCTACCGATGCGTCCGGACGGTTTGCACTGCAGGCTGCACAGGGTGACGTACTCGTCTTCTCGTATTTAGGATATCGCACCCAAGAAATAACGGTGGGAACGTCTGCTTCTTATACCGTTGGTCTTCAGCCTGCTGAAGCGGAAGAGCTGGGAGAAGTGGTGGTAACTGCACTCGGTATTGAGCGGAAAACCCGCTCGTTGAGCTACGCTACGCAGCAGCTATCAGCGGACCAACTGGATGAAGTGCGGGACAACAGCGGCAACATCATGAACAGCCTGTCGGGAAAAGTGGCCGGTGCCGTCATTACGCCGGCTGCTACGGGTCCCGGTGGTGCTGCGCGCGTCGTCCTACGGGGCAACCGCTCCATCAGCGGCAATAACAACGCACTCATCGTAGTGGATGGTGTACCCATCGACAACTCATCCAATCCGCAGGCCAACAGCACGTTTAATTCTTATGGTGGGAGCGACGGGGCTGCCAACCTCAATCCGGACGATATCGAATCGGTGAATGTGCTGAAGGGAGCAACGGCAGCCGCTCTGTATGGGAGCCGGGCGGCAAACGGAGCCATTGTCATCACAACCAAACGTGGCAAGGAAGGCAAGCTTGCCATCGACTACAACGGAGGTGTAAGCATCGATCAACCCAATCTGCTCATGGATTTCCAGAATACATACGGCCGCGGCAATGGCGGGGAAGCCGGTGCAACCGCCGGAGAAAGCTGGGGAGCACCTGCCACGACCTATCCAGACAACGTGCGCAGCGTATTCCGCACGGCAGCGACGGTCAACAATTCAGTGAACCTGTCTGGCGGTACGGAAAACATGCAGGGTTATGCATCTTATACCAATAATCACAATGCGGGCATCCTGCCGGGCAATGACCTGGATCGGAATACACTCAACCTCCGCGTGAATAATACCTTCTTCTCCAAGTTGACCACAGATGCAAAAATCACGTACTTGAACCAGAAAATCAGTAATAAACCTCGCTTAGGGGATACCGGAACTCCGATGGGCATTTATATCATGCCCCGTGACATGAGCGAAGCTGAACTGCGCGATTTTGAAGGAACGGACCCGGTGACAGGCGAACCTACGCGTAAATACTGGACAACGTCTTCCATCTTTGATAATCCGTATTGGGACCTGAACCGTACTTCGGTTAATGAAGAACGCAACCGCGTAACGCTGCTTGGATCGGCCTCCTACCAGCTCACGGATTGGTTGCGTGTATTGGCCAGGTACAGCTTTGACCGGTATGACGACAAAGAAACCGGCAGGTATTACAACGGCACCGTCTCATTGGGCAGTGTTCAGCCGGGCGGACAGTACTACGAAACCTACAACGTCAGAAGTGAGCGCAATATTGATGTATTAATATCCGGCGACAATAAATTGTCCGGCGATTTCTCACTCACGTATAACCTCGGCGGCAGCGTACTCAACCGAAAGAGCAACAGCTTGCAGAACATGGCAAACGGATTGAGTATCCCTAACCAATTCAACCTGTCGTTCGCTACCACACCCGCATTCAACAATGTGTCCATCATCGAAAGGGAACTCCAGTCGATATATGGAAGTGCACAGCTGAATTTCAGGGATTACCTCTATTTAGATGTATCTGCACGTAACGATTGGTCGTCCACACTTCCGTCACCACACAGCTACTTTTATCCCTCCGTCGGATTATCCGCCGTCCTTTCAGACGCGCTATCGTTGCCTGAATGGGTATCGTTTGGCAAAGTGCGGGCTTCTTATACTGAAGTGGGTAACGATGCCGCTCCTTATCTATTGGACCAACTGTACAACTTCTCCCTGGGCGCCGGACAAGGTTTTGTGAGCCGTGACCTTACACGGGCTATCAGCAACCTCAAACCCGAAAATACGCAAGCGTATGAAGTAGGGCTTGACTGGCGTTTTTTCAATAACCGCCTCGGCATTGAAGCAACATTTTATAAAACCAATACCATCAACCAGTTGCTCTATATCGGATTGCCGCTGGCCAGCGGATACAGCCAGCAATACATCAATGCCGGTAACATTGAAAACAAAGGGATTGAATTGCAGTTGAACGGCACACCCATCCGCGGCGAACGATTCAGTTGGACCACTTACGTCAATTTTTCGCGTAACGTAAATGAGATTATCAAGCTCTCCGATCAATCCAACCGGGCCGACCTGTCTACGAGTACCCGGCTGGCCAGTGTTGTGGCAGTGGAAGGTGGTTCTTATGGCGATCTATATGGATACGCATGGGAAAAGGACGCCAACGGTAATCACCTCGTAAACGATGCAGGTCTGCCGATTGTGAAAGCAAATACCAAAATCGGTAACTTTAACCCCGACTTCTTACTGGGATGGGGCAATACCTTGAGCTATGGACAGTTTTCGTTGTCATTCCTCATTGACGGGCGCGTAGGTGGCGAAATGGTTTCCGGCACTGATTCTTTCCTCGGCGCCTATGGCTTGGGCGACTATACGGCGCAGTACCGAGATGGTGGATTGATCCTGCCGGGCGTGAAAGCCGACGGAACACCCAACACCACCGCCATCGATGCGCAGAAATTCTGGACCGCTGTATCCCAGAATGGCCGCGATGCCTGGGGTGAGTTTTTCACCTATTCGACGACTAATTTCAGGCTGCGTGAGGCATCCCTAGGCTATGAATTCCCGCTCAATGGCGGTGCTTTCAAACGGGCACAGGTATCACTGACTGGGCGTAACCTGTTTTTCCTGTACCGCGGCAAATCCACGCTGGACATTCCCGGCATGCAGCGCCGCACCATCCCAATAGACCCCGAAGCAGCACTTGGCATCGGCAACTACCAGGGCGTAGAAGCCGGCCTGTTACCTTCCGTACGTAGTTTCGGTCTTAATGTTAAACTGTCATTCTAACCATACAGTCATGAAGAAATTGTTTTTAATTGCATTCGCCGCATCATTTACCCTTTCGTGTACGGATAACTTCAAGGAACTGAATACGAACCCCGGCAAACTCACAGAAGCCGGCGCCCGGGAAATGCCTTTCATGTTTTCACGGGCCCAGTCGGCCGCAGCGATGGACCGGAGCTTTTATCAAACCGTGCAGAACCTGGGGGCCGATCTCTACGCACAGTATTATGCGCTTTCGGTCACGTCTTTCCAAACGGATCGTTATGTGCTTACGCCAGACTGGCAGCGCCGTTTCTGGACTGTGGTATACGCGAACACAGCGCCGCAGCTCAAGGCCATCATCGAAAATGCCGCGCCCGCCTCAGGTGAACAAGCCCTCGCTAATATTCTATGGGTATATGCATTCCACCGGCTTACCGATCATTTTGGTCCTGTACCATACTTCCAGGCGGCAGACCCGGTGGAACAAATCCCTTATGACAACCAGGAGGCCATTTACGATGACTTTTTCAAGCGCTTGGATCAGGCCGTTGCAGACCTTAAGGCCCTCGGATCGGGCACACAGGTGTTTCAGGGATTCGACCTCATGTATAACGGTGATGTAAATAACTGGATTTTGTTTGCCAACACGCTCCGTCTACGTTTGGCACTACGCATCGCCCAGGTAAGTCCCGACCGGGCACAGCAGGAGGCCGAAGCGGCGGTTGCTTCCGGTGTATTGACGAATAATGGTCAAAATGCTTCACTGGCAAAATCGCTAAAAGGCAATGACACACACGGATTGGCCCAAACCGCTGCGTGGAATGAATTTGCCATGAGTTCAACCATCGCTTCTTACCTCAAAGGGTATAACGACCCGCGTCTCGGCCGGTATTTCCAGCCCGATGTAACCAACGGTCAATATAACAGTTTACGCAATGGACTTCCTCCATCGGCATTGAACAACCCACGCAATAACAGCTCGCAGAATTCCAACATCGGTACTTACTGGGTTACCTGGTCTGCCTCCTCTTCTGCATGGACTCCGAATCTTGAAGCCAGGCAGCATGTGATGAGTGCTGCCGAAGCGTGGTTTTTGCGGGCTGAGGGAGCCCTGAATGGATGGAATATGGGGGCCGCAGCCCAGGAATGCTACGAACAGGGAATCACTGCAAGCCTCACACAATGGGGCGCGGATGAAACGGCTATACGTGCATACCTGACTTCCACCGCCCTGCCCGCTGCTCCGGGAGACACAGAAAATTCGCCTGCTGTGGCAGCCACTCCGATTGCATGGGCGGCGGATGAATCCACGCGGCGCGAACAGATTGGTGTACAGAAGTGGCTGGCTTTATTTCCCGACGGAATGGAAGCATGGGCAGAATTCCGCCGCACAGGATTCCCGAAAATGTATCCCGTTGTCCAATCCGACAATGCAGATTTGCCTTCGGGTACTTTTATCAAACGGTTGCCGTTTCCTATTGTAGAAGAAAACAACAATGCCGGAGAGCTGGCAAAAGGGCGGGCACTTCTTGGAGGCCCTGATAATGCTGCGACATCTCTTTGGTGGGATGTAAATGAATAGTTTGATGAAAACATTCGTATGGGTGATATTGGCTGGTCAGTTGCCTTTCTCCACACACGGACAGGATTCTCCCCTGCCACATGTGTTTGAGGGGGAGCCGGCAGACTATCCAGCCATGCAGCTCCGGCTGGATGCTGCCAAGGCTGCCCAACGGCAACAGCTGCCCCGGACGGCCGCAGACTGGAAGGTCCATGCCTCACGGCTGAAATCGCGGATCGCGGAAGACCTGGCGTTATCCTACCAACCGGATCTTCCGTTGGATATCCGTGAAACGGGTACCGTACAGGGCGACGGGTTCACGGTTCGCAATATCAGCTTCCAAACGCAACCGGGGGTATTGGCTACAGCCAATTTATACGTACCCTCGGGTAACGGTCCTTTTCCAGCCGTTGTCATCACCCATGGTCACTGGCCCGATGGACGCCGCGCACCGCTCTTCCAGGCGGTAGCACAGACATTGGTACGCAGCGGCTATGTCTGCCTGAATATCGATGCCTGGGGTGCTGGCGAACGCGGCACCCTACCGGGGCAGCAGGAATACCACGGTGCCAATCTGGGTGCATCGCTCATGAATGTAGGGCATACCCTGATAGGGCTGCAACTAGCTGACAACATGCGGGGTATCGATCTGTTAGCCTCGCTGCCTTATGTAGATAGCACGCGTATCGGTGCAACAGGTGCCAGTGGTGGTGGCAACCAAACCATGTGGCTCGCTGCCATGGACGACCGCGTAAAAGCTGCCATGCCTGTGGTAAGCGTCGGTACGTTTCAGTCGTACATCATGAACAGCAACTGCATATGTGAGCTGTTGCCCACCGGGCTTACCTATACCGAAGAAGCGGGCATATTGGCATTGGTAGCACCTCGCGCGCTGAAAATCATCAGCGCCGTGGAAGAAAAAAATCCAAGCTTCATGCCCCAACAGATGCTCATTTCCTATCGGCAGGTCAAGTCGCTGTACCGCATGCTGGGGGCGGCAGACCACATTGCTTACCACATTGCCGCTGGAAGGCACGACTACAGCGCCGAGATGCGCGAACATCTGTTGGGCTGGTTCGATCTGTATCTAAAAGGTGAAGGAACCGGAGCTCCAAAAGAAACACCTGCGGTGGTGCCCATCGAGGTATCGCTTCTCGCAACCTATCCCGAAGGTAAACGGGATGACGCGGTGGCAACCACCGAACGGTTTTGCCAGCAGGAAGGGCAACGACTCAAAGCTGGAGAAGCGGATGCCCAACTGCCGCGGTTGGCCGTATTGCGTGAGGCATTGCGGCAGCTATTACACTTCCGTCCATTGACAGCCACGCGGGTGACCGACTATTCCCCAAAAGAAGAATGGCAGCGGATGGCCGTGGAAACCGATGCGGGTGGCATCATTCCGGTCCTATATACTCGCCCAAAGGAGGGCAACCGATACACGCTGTTGCTGCACGGTAGTGGCAAGGACAGCATACCCCCTATGCGCATCCAACAACTGCTTGACGAAGGTTACGGTGTAATGGTGGCCGACCTTTGGGGTACGGGGGAACAGGGCTCGGATGAAGCACAACGGGTAGACGGTGCATTGCCTCCATTTCACACACTAGCCCGATCAGCCCTGTGGCTCGGGAAACCGATCATGGCAACATGGGCGGCGGAAACCCAGCTTCTTTTACAGCTCTGCATCGATCAGCTCGGTGCCACAGACGTCCATATCGAAGCTTACCGTGATGCCGCGTTGGCCGCCTCCTACGCATTGGCTCTTTCGGAAGTCCCGCGTGTGGAATTCCGGTTGACGGATTTTCCTTCCAGCTATCTGTTCGATAGCCGCGAAGGCATCGAATACTACTCAATGGCGGTACATGTGCCACGTATACTGCAATGGGGGGACGTGCCGTTGCTGTTGGCAATGAGCGGAACGAAGTTAATACTTGATGGCGCAAAAACGTTATCGGGAAGGTCGCTGAATCGCAGTGAATGCCTAAATTACCAGCAGGAAATCGAAAACATTGCGGTGCGGATCGGAGGACCGCCGATCACCGTACAATTTACCGATATAACGCAATAACAGAAAACATGACAAGCAACAGAAGAACATTTTTGAAACAATCGGGCCTCGCGGGCGCAGGCATACTGGGCACTTCACTACTCGGTACGGCCTGTGCGCAAGGCACCCAGGCTGCAGAAGAATCACTGGCCCACATCCGCCAGCAGGCAAGCCAATCGCATGCACCGCAATTCAACATGTGCGGGTATGCGGCACCTCCCCTGGAAACCGTACGCATCGGCTTTGTCGGAGTGGGCAACCGTGGCTCGGCAGCGGTTGAACGGATGAGCTATATACAGGGAGTGGCCATCCAGGCGATTGCCGATGTCAGGCCCGAAAAGGCCGAGGCTGCCAAACAGCGCATCCAACGACCCGGGCATGAGGCTACGCTGTACACAGCCGACGAAAATGCATGGAAGGAACTTTGTGAACGCAAAGACATTGACCTGGTGTATGTTGCCACCCACTGGAAGCTGCATACCCCCATTGCGCTCTATGCCATGGAACACGGCAAACACGTGGCAACCGAAATTCCGGCAGCGCTCACGGTGGAGGATTGCTGGAAACTGGTGGAGACCTCCGAGCGGACGCGAAAACACTGCGTCATCCTGGAAAACTGCTGCTATGATTTCTTTGAGCTCCTTACGCTTAATATGGTACGGCAGGGCTTTTTTGGCGAACTTATCCACGGTGAAGGTGCTTATATCCATGACATCCTCGACAGCCTGTTCAATAAGGATGCCCGCTACGACTTATGGCGGCTCAAGGAGAATGCTAGCCGAAATGGCAACCTCTATCCTACCCACGGTCTTGGACCGATCTGCCAGGCGATGGACATCAACCGCGGCGACCGCCTCGAATACATGACTTCCATGGCTTCGGCGGATTTCATGCTGGAACCAGCCGCGGAAGCAGCGGCGGCCAAGGATGCCACATTTAAGGAATATGTAGGAAAGCCTTTCCGTGGCAACATGAACTCCAGCACCATCCGTACCGCCAAAGGACGCACCATTCTGCTGCAGCACGACGTCTCTTCGCCACGTCCTTATTCACGTATCCATTTACTGAGCGGCACGAAGGCAACTGCCCAAAAATATCCGCTCCCACCACGCATTGCCACCGGGCATGAAGGGTGGCTGGACGAGGCTGAATTTGCCAAAATGGAAAAACAATATACGCCACCGATCGTACAGAAAGTGGGTGAACTGGCAAAAAGGGTCGGCGGCCATGGCGGCATGGATTTCCTGATGGATTGGCGGCTCATTGACTGCCTACGGAATGGTCTACCGGTAGACATGGACGTTTACGACGCCGCTACCTGGAGTGTCATCAGTCCCCTCAGTGAATGGTCTACGGCCAACCGTAGTGCACCCATCGACATCCCTGACTTCACAAACGGTGCCTGGAAAACCAACCAGCCCGTCGATCTTTCCCTTGAAAAGGGAGCAAATACCGATGTTATCTTAGCATAAATACATTACCATATATTAATGATGAATATCCATATTTTCTCAAACACACAGGAATTAGGTAAAGCGGCCGGAGCCGCAGCAGCAACAATTATCCGGGAAACCATTGCCCAAAAAGGAACGGCCAATATTATTCTGGCCACCGGCACAAGCCAGTTTGAAACCATCAAACAATTGATTGCCGAAGCGGGTATCGATTGGTCTGTGGTAACCATGTTCCACCTCGACGAGTATATCGGCCTGCCCATCACACACAAAGCCAGCTTCCGCAAATACCTGAAAGAGCGCTTTCTTGAGCAGGTGCCTCCTTTAAAGGCAGCTTACCTTATTGATGGAGAAACCGATCCCGAGGCTGAGACCGAACGGTTGGGACAGCTCATCCGCCAACACCCCATCGACGTAGCACTGGTGGGAATCGGCGAAAACGGACACCTCGCTTTTAACGATCCGCCTGCCGATTTTGACACGGATAAACCCTATTTGGTGGTCAATCTTGACGGCCCCTGCAGGGCTCAGCAATACAACGAAGGATGGTTCGCATCCGTAGATGATGTACCGCAGCAAGCCATCAGCATGTCGGTGCGGCAGATCATGAAATCTGCACACATCATCTGTTCGGTACCTGATGCACGGAAAGCCCAAGCCGTAAAAGACAGCTTAGCGCAGCCCGTCAGCAATCAATATCCGGCAAGTATCCTGCAGCAGCATCCGGATTGCAGCTTTTTCCTGGATCAGGAATCTGCAAAATTGCTTAAGTAACAACTGCCTTTTCAAGATAAAATCCGAATTATGTCCTTAGCAACCACCGCTGCATCGCTGACCAAACGACAGACTTACAGCTCGATTTTTATCATCGGGATGCTGTTTTTTATTTTCGGTTTCGTATCGTGGATCAACGCGATACTCATCCCCTATTTCAAGATTGCCTGCGAGCTGAACCACTTTCAATCGTATTTGGTGGCTTTTGCCTTTTACATTGCCTATTTTGTGATGTCTGTACCTTCGGCTTATCTGCTGAAACGCGTGGGCTTCAAAAAAGGGATGATGGCTGGCTTTTGGATGATGGCTCTCGGGGCGGCTATTTTCGTCCCTGCAGCGATGGTCAGGACCTATGAGCTTTTTCTCCTGGGCTTATTTACGCTGGGCGGCGGCCTTGCCGTGCTGCAAACGGCGGCTAATCCGTACATCACCGTTTTAGGCCCACAGGAACGTGCCGCCCAACGCATCAGCATCATGGGCATCTGCAACAAGGGGGCCGGCATCCTTGCGCCGCTGGTGTTTGCCGCTGTCATCCTCCGCCCTACGGACGGCGAATTGTTCAGCCAGATCCCGTTAATGGATGATCAGACACGTGCCCAAACGCTTGATGCGCTTATCCGGCGCGTCATTGTGCCTTATGGCTGTGTAAGCGTGGTGCTGCTTGCGCTTGGGTTGGTGGTGCGGTACTCACCGCTACCCGAGATCGATACCGAACACGAAACGAAGGCGGTAGCCTCTGTCAATGCGGGAAAAACCAGTATTTTTCAATTTCCGCACCTCATCCTCGGTGCTGTGGCTATTTTCCTGCATGTGGGCACTCAGGTTATTGCCATTGATACCATTATCGGCTATGCAGGTTCCATGGGCATTGACCTGCTGGAAGCCAAAGCATTCCCTTCTTATACACTTTCGGCCACGATCATCGGCTACCTGATTGGCATTGCTTGCACACCCAAATTCTTCAGTCAACTCACCGCCCTACGCGTTTGCACCGTGCTTGGGCTGCTCTTCTCATTCGGCATTCTCTTTGCCACGGGCGGAATCAGGCTGTTGGGGCACGACACGCACCTATCGATATGGTTTGTGGTACTGCTTGGATTGGCCAACTCGCTGGTGTGGGCTGGTATTTGGCCCCTGGCATTGGATGGCCTGGGGCGCTTTACCAAACTCGGTGGTTCCATCCTGATCATGGGTCTTTGCGGGAATGCCATCCTACCCCTGCTCTATGGATACCTGGCAGACAATCATTCGTTGCGCGATGGATACTGGATACTGATACCCTGTTATGCATACCTTATATTCTATGCGTTCAGGGGATACCGGATAAAAAATTGGATGTGAAGATGAACACAAAAATCATTAACGGCAGGGCCATCACTCCTTACCGCATCATTGACAATTGCTGCCTGCTCGTGATAGACGGTAAAATCGTCGATATCCGGCAGGGTGATATCGATGCACCCGGCGCTGAAATCTTCGATGCCGGGGGCCGCTATGTATCCCCCGGTTTTATTGACCTGCACGTACATGGCGGCGGTGGCCATGATTTTATGGATAACACCGTGGAAGCTTACCTCGCCATTGCGGAAACCCATGCCCGTTATGGTACGACGACCCTATGTCCTACTACGCTTACCGCCGAAAAGGCGGACCTGCTTAAGACGCTGGAAATATACGAACAGGCAGATCGCCGGAATAGCCGTGGTGCCCAATTTGCAGGACTGCATCTCGAAGGGCCCTATTTTGCACTCAATCAGCGCGGGGCACAGGATCCGAAATACATCCGCAATCCGGACCCATCGGAATACCGGGAAATTCTCGCAGCGTCTCCACATATTCGGCGGTGGAGTGCTGCACCGGAACTACCAGGGGCCCTCGAATTCGGGTGCTACCTGCGATCACAGGGGGTATTGGCTGCGGTAGCCCATACCGATGCCGTCTACGAAGATGTCGTGGAGGCCATAGAAAATGGGTACACGCTGGCCACCCACCTCTATTCGGGTATGTCTGGTGTAACACGCCGGGAATGCTTCCGTTATGCCGGCGTCATTGAAGCCGCCTACCTCCTTGATGAAATGGACGTCGAGATCATTGCAGACGGCATCCACCTGCCTGCACCGCTGCTTAGGATGGTCCATAAATTCAAGGGTGCACATCGCATAGCATTGATTACCGATGCGATGCGGGGAGCCGGAATGCCTCCCGGAGAAAGTGTCCTCGGTAACAAAGATACGGGCCTGAAAGTTATCATCGAAGACGGAGTGGCAAAATTGCCCGACCGCAGTTCCTTCGCCGGAAGTGTGGCCACGGCCGACCGCCTGGTCCGCAACATGGTACAACTGGCTGGCGTCAGCCTTCCCGAAGCCATTCAGATGATCACCGCTACACCCGCAAGGATCATGGGTATATACGACCGGAAAGGCTCGCTCACCATCGGGAAAGATGCCGATATGGTGATATTCGATGAAAAGTTTACAGTCAAAACCACCATCGTCAAGGGAGGGACCATATATACAGCGGCCGACCACCGCAAGGCGGGGTAGCTACATCCTAGCTATCCTCCACCCCGGATCCGTTGCTGTTCGTCTTCAGATCCGCTGCGTCGCTCACGCCGGTTTGTTTCCTGTCCGAAACGGAAACTGACAGAGAATGTCCCTACGCGTGAGTCCAGGTCAAATTGCTGGTACATATCCACCCCATCTACCGTGGATCTGGGATTGTAGTTGATGGTACGGAAAATATCGGAGACGGCCAATTTCAGTGTCAGTTTATCCTGTAAAAGCTTTTTCATCACGCCAGCAGATACCGCACCGTACGCATTGAGACGGAGTACGCCATCCACGCGTGCCGTATTGTATTCGCCGTTAATTTCGGCAGATATTCCTTTGCCGAATGCAAAGGTATTCGTGGAATTGAAGGTAGCCGACCAGCTTTGGTTATCAATGGCCTCTCCGTTGTAAGCGCCCAGGTAGCTGTTATTGAATCCATTGACATTATTGACGCTCGTCCAGAACGGCAAAGGTTTCAATGTATAATTGATATTGACACCGACGTTGCTGAAACGCTCGATGTTGTCGATGCTGCGGATCGTCACGTTCTGCTCCGGCAATTGGGTCAGCACGCTGGTTATCACATCGTCTATATGCGTATAATACAGAGATATCCCCAAGTCCCCGCCGAAGAGATAGGTAAGTTCGAAGGAATGTGCGAGCTCGGGCTGCAATTGGGGGTTCCCTTCCCAAAAGACAAATGCATCCACGTAATACCGGAACGGGTTGAGATCTTCGTAATCCGGCCGCTGTATGCGCTTGCTGTACGAAAACTGTACAGTATGGGTTGCGTTGGGTTTATAGGCTACGGACACACTCGGAAAAAGCTGGGTGTACCGGCGCTCCACCCGGTGATTGGCTGTCAGCTGGTTTCCCACCGTGTGGGTGTTTTCCATACGCAGTCCTGCCATCACATTCCACAGTTTCCGTTCCAAACTATAGTTCACATAGGCGGCATGAATCTGCTCTTCATAGTTGAAATGGTTGCTCGTGTTTTCGTCAATCACCCATTGGTCTTGCCGCAATGTATCATTCACTGCATTGTTATCGGCCGTTATCCAACTGCTTTTCCAGCCCACTTCCAACTTTTGCCCATCACTTATGTGGTGCACATAGTCCGATTTGCCAACATACAGGTACGTTGTGGAAGGAGTCTGCCCACGCCGGATGGACCGGAATGCCGGTTGGAAATCTGTCTGCTGGAAGTCGGACAGCAAATACTGGTTTGCCGAATAGTCTGCATACGTATAGTCAAAATCAGCCGATAACTCGTGATTGCGGCTGCCGATTTTCTTCAGCAGGTTTACATTTACCCCCTGCGTGTTCCACCGGCTTTCCTGTGCATTGTCAGTAAGCGCGTTGGATGCCAAACGCCCATCCAGGAATGAAATGTTATTATATCCTTCGCTCAGATTTTTGTAGGTACCAAAGTTCCCCGTCCACAGGGCTCCCAGTGAAAAGCGCTCATTCATTTCATAATCCACCCCGAATTTAGCGTTGTGCGTAGAAAGCGGTTCGTTCGTTTCGGATTGCTGGTTTGAAACCCGCGATGAATCGGGACGGGTAGGATGGTTAAACTGCCGGATGAATGAGCGGTATTCTTCCTCGCCCCGATAACCGTAATCGTAATTCGACAATACATTGAACCGGTTTTGCCGTACGTTGAGATGAAGCCCTCCTCCGTACCGTTCTTTCCTTCCGCGTGCAGCAAACGAATGCACAGTGCCATTGATTCCCTGGCGGTTCTCGGTTTTCATCACGATGTTGATGAGACCCGCATTACCGGCGGCATCGTAACGGGCCGAGGGGTTGGTTATTAACTCGATGCTTTTGATCGACGAGGATGGCGTGCCTTTCAACAGCAAAGCCAACTCCTTTTCGGAAAGGTACGAGAGCTTTCCGTTTATCATTACGCGGACGCCTGCTTTGCCACGCATGGTCATGTTTCCATCTTCGTCCACGCGCACACCGGGGGCACGCTGCAGAATTTCCAACGCGGTCAACCCATCAGAAAGCACGCTGTTTTCTACATTTACCACCAAACGATCGCTCCGTTGTTCCACCAGTTTCCGTTGGTGGCTTACCACGGCTTCCTCCAGCAGTTGTTCATCTAATTGAAGATGGAATTCGCCCAGATCGGTTGCCTCATTACTGATTTTTACCGACGAATGCTCCAGGGCCTGATAGCCCAAGAATGTCACCCGGAGCCCATACATGGCAGGCTGCAGTACCACTTCAAATTGCCCCCGCTCATCGGTGGTGATCACTTTTTTCGCCGATGGGTTATCGGACGGGAATATTTCCACGGTTGCCAGGTGAACCGGTTGGCGTGTATCGTCCACGACTACTCCGCGGACACGCGTTTGTGCAAAAGAGAGGAAAGGTACAGCAAAAAATACGACGATGTATACCGTCAAAAAAGGGATATGTTGCTTCACGCCAACTGTTATTTATAATAATTCTAAACAGTGGCAAAAATATCATTTAATATCGCAACTGCAATACGTAAATAGATAAAATTAACGTGATGAGCTTTCCCTGATCAGCAGTTCGGGCTCCAGTATAATCTTCTCGGGCTTATGGCTGTAATAATTACCTTTCTTAAGCAGCTTGAGAAACAGGCGGGCAACTTCCTCACCCATTTCCACCGTTCGTTGGTCGAGTGTAGAAACGGTAGGACTCACCAAACTCGTAAACGCTTCATTGGCAAATCCAACTACCCCTACTTCTTTCGGAACCCGCTTTCCGGCTGCCTTCAGTTCCTGCACCACTCCCATGGCTGTGAAATCTTCCAACGTAAATACCGCATCAAACTCAACCCCCTTGGCCAACAAATCCCGAACACAGTGCCGGCCAAATTCGAGCGAAAAATCTCCTTTGACAATCAGATTTTCATCGACGGGAAGACCATACTGTTTCAGGGCGTCCAGATAACCCCGTAAACGCTCGTTGAAGATGTGTATATTCCGATATCCATTAATGTGCACAATCCGGCGGTATCCGGATTTGATCAAATGTTCGGTGGCCATGAATCCACCGCGATAGTCATCGATGGTGACAGACGGCACATCCAGTGCCTGCGGCGCCCGGTCAAAAAAAGCTAGCGGAATGCCCCGTTCCTTAACTTCCCCATACCCACCTGTACCCTCTGTTTCCAGGGATATGGAAGCAATGATGCCATCCACGCGCGACCGCAAAAACGTATCGATGCCCTTATTTTCCTGTTTGGCAGATTCCTGCGATTGATAAAGCAAGATGGTATACCCGTTTTCGTTCATCACTCCTTCAATACCATGTACTACCGAACTGAAAAAACTGACATCGAGCCGGGGTACCAACACACCGATGATTTTAGTTTTACCTGATCGCAGCGATGAAGCCACCTTATTGGGCCGGTATCCGAGTCTATCGGCCGTTTCACGCACTGCTTTCTTCGTCGCCGCGCTGATGGCCGGATGATCGTTAAGTGCCCTGGCTACCGTTGAAAAGGTGATATTCAGTTCCTTGGCAATGTCTAAAATGGTAATCTTTTTCAAATTGAACGAGGTTAATGGACTCAAAAGTAACAAAAATAGTATTAGATTTTGGAAATTCCCAAAGAATACCCTACCTTTATGCCAACGTTAGCATTATGAAACCTATTTTAAGTAGCCATGTTATTATTAGGCATTGATATCGGTACTTCTTCCATCAAAGTTTCCGTGGTAGACGCCCATACGCAAACCTGCGTTGCATCGGCACGGTATCCGGAAGACGAAGAGAACACCATTCTATCTGTCATACCGGGCTGGGCAGAGCAGTCTCCGGATATGTGGTGGGAACAGGTGAAGCTTGCGATCCGTAAACTTACCGCCAATGACACTTTCGATCCAAGCGATATAGGCGCCATCGGCATTGCGTACCAAATGCACGGCCTGGTGGTGGTGGATAAGGATGGCAATGCACTACGCAATTCGATTATCTGGTGTGATAGCCGTGCCGTGGAAATCGGCGAAGCCGCATTCGAACAGATCGGTCCAAAACATGCATTGAAACACCTGCTCAATTCACCCGGCAATTTCACAGCGGCAAAATGGGCCTGGGTCAAAGCCAACGAACCGGAGCTTTATCGTAAAGCCCATCAGATTATGCTTCCAGGTGATTACATTGCGCTCAAGCTGACAGGATTGGCAACCACCAGTATTTCCGCGCTTTCCGAAGGTGTTTTCTGGGACTTTCAGGCAAATTGCATTTCCGGGGATATCATCCGGTATTTCGGTTTTGACGAGGCGGTCTTTCCGGTAATCAAGCCGCTGTTTGGCGAACATGGCACACTGCGTACGGATATAGCATCGCAGCTCGGTCTCAAACCGGGCATTCCTGTGTCGTACAAAGCTGGCGATCAACCTAATAATGCCCTTTCCCTCAATGTATTGGAGCCGGGCGAAGTAGCAGCTACTGCAGGTACTTCCGGCGTTATTTACGCGGTGAGCGATCAGCTTGCATACGATCCTGCCTCTCGGGTAAACACATTCGCCCATGTTAACTATACTCCGGAAGAACGCCGGGTGGGTGTATTGCTGTGTATCAACGGAACCGGAATCCTGAACCGTTGGGTGAAGGATCATTTCGGCCACGGCATCGACTACAAGCAGATGAATGCCCTCGGCAAGGCGGTAAGTCCGGGCAGCAATGGTCTCAAAATTCTGCCTTTCGGTAACGGTGCGGAGCGCATTCTCCACAACCGGATTTTGGGTGCACGATTTATTGATCTGGATTTCAACGCACATGGCCGTTCCCATGTTTTCCGGGCATCACAGGAAGGCATTGCCTATGCATTCCGCTACGGGCTGGATATTATCCGAGAAAACGGCATGAATCCATCTGTCATCCGCGCCGGACAGGCCAACCTGTTCCTGAGTGAATTATTCACCGAGATGTTCGTGGATATCACCGGTGTTCCTGTCGAACTGTATGAAAACGACGGCAGTGTAGGGGCGGCCCTGGGTGCAGGCATCGGTTCCGGTATCTTTTCAACGCCACAGGAAGCCTTCAACCAGTTGAAAACCCTTAAAACCGTGGAACCACAGGCGTCTACGCCTTACGAAGAACTCTACCAGGAATGGAAGGAACTTCTCGACGGTCAGTTAGCCAACGAACTCAAATCAAACGAAAAAACAAATTAACAAATCAGCAAACTAATAAAAAACATATGTCAAACGTACTCATAGGCGAAAAAGAATATTTTAAAGGCATCGGTAAAATCAATTACGAAGGTCCCGAGTCCGATAACCCGCTGGCCTACCGCTGGTATGATGCCAGCAAAATCGTGGCAGGTAAAACCATGGAAGAACATTTACGGTTTGCCGTGGCCTATTGGCACTCTTTTAACGGAAATGGAAGCGATCCGTTCGGCGGACCGACGTTGTTCTTTCCGTGGGATGAAAACAGTGACGTCATCCGTCGGGCCAAAGACAAGATGGATGCCGCATTCGAGTTTTTCACGAAAATCGGAATGCCTTATTATTGCTTCCACGACGTTGATGTGGTAGATTATGGTAATGACGTGGCCGAAAACGAACGCCGTCTACAGACTTTGGCGGAATACGCGAAGGAAAAACAGGCTGCCAGTGGCGTGAAACTGCTATGGGGTACAGCCAATCTGTTTTCCCATCAACGCTATATGAACGGAGCGGCCACCAATCCTGATTTTGCAGTTGTGGCACATGCAGGCGCGCAAATCAAGGCCGCACTAGATGCTACCATCGCCCTCGGTGGAGAAAATTACGTATTCTGGGGTGGCCGTGAAGGTTACATGACCCTTCTCAACACCGACATGAAACGCGAGCAGGAACACCTTGCCCGTATGTTGCACGCAGCCCGGGATTATGCACGTGCACAAGGTTTTAAAGGCACATTTTTCATTGAACCTAAACCGTGCGAGCCCACAAAACATCAATACGACTACGATGCAGCCACCGTAATCAGCTTTTTAAGGCAATACGACCTGCTCGACGATTTCAAGCTCAACCTCGAAGTGAATCACGCGACACTTGCCGGGCATACGTTCCAACACGAGCTACAAGTAGCAGCCGATGCCGGCTTACTCGGTTCAATGGACGCCAACCGGGGCGATTACCAAAACGGCTGGGATACGGACCAATTCCCCAATAACATCAACGAGCTTACGGAATGCATGCTCATCATTCTTGAAGCCGGTGGTTTTGCAGGGGGAGGCATCAATTTTGATGCGAAAGTACGTAGGAATTCCACGGATCGTGCCGATCTGTTCTACGCACATATAGGTGGCGCCGACACGTTTGCACGTGCACTGATCACAGCAGACAATATCCTCCAAAAATCAGATTACCGGAAATTGAGGACCGAACGGTATGCTTCTTTTGACGCCGGAGACGGCAAAGCGTTCGAATCGGGTAAACTGAGCCTGGCGGATCTGCGCAACATTGCAGCTGCATCCGGCGAACCAGAAACCCGCAGTGGTAAGCAGGAACTGTTTGAAAACATTGTAAACCGGTTTATTTAGTGATCGGTGATCGGTGATCAGTGATGGGTAATCAGTGATGGGTGGTCAACTGCCGCTCACCCATCACTGACCATTCATTACCTTTCAAACCCAAATACGTTCTCCCGCTCGTCTTTGATGCCCTTGAGTTTGTTTTTGATCAGCTGAGCCGCAATCATACTGAACGTAATGCCGTTACCTCCGTATCCGAGGGCAAAGAACATCCGCTTTCTGCCGGGCCAAGGACCAATATAGGGCAGACCATCATCTGTGGAGCTGAAGGTACCACACCACGCCATGTCTACCACAAAAGGGATTTCGGGATAAAATCCTTTAAACTTCTTTTCAAGCCGCCTGATTTTCCAACGCAACAGCCGGTCCCGCCGTTCGGGATTCCTAAATTCGACATCTTCACCACCAATCATCATACGGTTGTCTAGCGTCGTACGCATGTAAAAGTAAGGTTGTGCGGTTTCCCAGATCAGACATCGTTCGGGCCAAAGCTGTGAGGGTTCTACGGGCTGCGATACCAACGCATAGGTCGAAATTAGATTCATCACTCGCCGGGGCAGGAATTTACCTGCCTCGAATCCGGCCGCGACAACCACATATTTACAACGAATGGTCATCCCATCTCCTGTCAACAAAGCATACCCCCCTCTCCTTTCCTTGTATTCGACAATCTCCGTATGCGAAAAAAGCGACAATCCACTTTTCTTGATGTGATGTTTCAACAATCCCGTTGCTGCCTTATAACAATCCATCTGAGCAGCTTCCCTGTTTTTCAGTGCACCGGGCCCCTCAATGTGATGTGTACTGAACAACGTGCCCGCATCAAGGAATCCCACCGGAAGTCCGTGTTTCCGGCGTATATCATATTCCCGCTCCAGCATGTTCAGCCCGCGTTTATCACTCGCCAGGTAAATGCTGGATACCCGCTTAAAATCAGGTCGGACACCGGTTTCCTTAAACACACTTTCCAGATCACGGATGGACTGTAGACTGGCCTGATAGGCCATTACAGCCGCAGATTCACCTACCTTTCCAACCATTTCTGATAGCGGCACATCGATTTCATACTGAAGTTGTGAAGTACTGGCAGCCGTGCTACCCGTTGCGATGGTGCGCTTATCAAATACCGCGCAGGCGATACCGGCCGAACACAATTCATGCGCGATCAGTGCGCCCGTTATACCCGACCCGATGATTGCCACATCGACTGAAAAATCGGTTTTAAGCGGATGGAAATAATCGAAAAGTTTATTTTTAACAATCCAGTAGGCGAGCCCCGAATGCAGGTCCATATGATACAGTTTTGAGATAAACAACACTTCTCCATGATTGTTTTACGCCGGTCGTTGGTTTTCCGCGGCAGCCGAGTAGATCGATAATTGCGAAGCAATCATGAGTGCCGATGGAAGCAGACCGATGCGAATAAATTGGCTTTTATATTCAACGCGATTATAATGGCATATAAAAGTAAATTTATCTAAGTTTACCCCGATAAACTGATTCATGGATACGCGGCAGAAAGTCTTTGAACACCTGGCTACCATCGTTACGAAAATTAAGGTACCTGAGTTGATTGCCTTAGGAGAAGACAATTCTATGTCGACCGGGACGCTGCTGGACATAAGTTACGGCAATAAAACCGATACGGTTGCCTTTCGGGCAGCCTGGATACTGGAATACATCGCCACACATCATCCCGATCGGTTCATGCCGGTTTTCGATGCTTTTATGTCGCGATTGCCCGTCCAACGGAATCTGAGCTGTCAGCGCCACTTCACGAAAATCCTCATGGCCATCACCCATCCCCGGGCGCCCCAACCGTATAGGAAGGCTTACCGGGCCATGGACCGATTACCCTTGGTGGAAACCATTTTTAGCTGGCTTATCGATCCGCGTACGCCGGTTGCAGTACAGGTCAACTGCCTGGACATCCTGTACAACATGAGTGACGAATTTGGATGGATCAGGGAAGAATTGAAACAACAGACCGAATTCCTGCTACGCGACGGATCGGCTGCTATGCAGAGCCGTGGAAAGAAAATACTGAAAAAACTCAGCCGATCAAAACCGCAGGTTGACGCCGATGGACAATAACCCGTAGACGTCGCGGTGTTCATTGCCTTCGTAGGCGCCGCTGTACCCGTCCAGTTCGTCGTCCAATGAAAAATTAAGCTGCCCGTTGACGACCAGGTTCCACACATAGGAATCAAGCAGATCGGGTTTTAGACTGTGTAAGGGCAATTCAATTCCCACGTTGGTGCTGACCAGGTAACTCACTCCATTTTTCCGCCCCTGCATAATAAGGTCCTGTTGCGGAACGGAATTGCCATTATCGGGCGTTCCTACCGATGGCTTCGTCCGTTGTCCCTCCCACTGCAAGCTATATAATACGCCCATCCCTGCCCCTACGTATATGCTGTTCAGCGCCCGCTTCCCGAATGATTCGCGGTATTCGATTCGGCGCAGGTGATCGTCTTGCAGAAATTTAATAGGCTGAAAATTAACACCTAACACCGCCGTATGGAATAGATTCGTTGCTTTCCTTCTTTCATTCTCGTCCTTTCCCCGCAAGAGTCCTTCCTGCAACTCCAGCCCAAGACTGACCCCATGTGTAAGAAAATAATTGCCCCGCAGGTATACAGCTCCTCCAACCTGCCGTTTTTCCAAATCGCCGTATAACAATGTCGGACCTAAGCCGGCCGTCACCGAATAACGGAAGTAAGGAATGGGCGATTCATTTCCGAACTGTGCATGTCCCCAAAAAGGAAAGGCCGATATAAAAAGGATAAACAAGCAGCTTCTTCTCATAACGATAGATTCTCTGTACTGGACAAATTTTTCAACGGATTACTTAACAATACTTATACCATTCTGCCTAAAACCCACTAAAAAAGTGTATTCCCTCTTGCCGGATTTATTTTTCCCAAATGCCTATAGGCTAATTCTGTGCATTCTCTCCCCCTGGAAGTACGCATTAAATATCCTTCCTGTATCAAAAAGGGCTCGTAAACTTCCTCGATGGTTCCCTCATCCTCCCCTACCGCCGTTGCCACCGTTTTGATACCTACCGGCCCACCCTTAAACTTCTCAATGATCGTCAGCAGGATACGGTTGTCCATTTCATCCAGGCCATGTTCGTCCACATTCAGCGCGTTGAGCGCATATTGCGCAATGGGTACATCTATTTTCCCGTCGCCTTTTATCTGTGCAAAATCGCGTGTGCGACGGAGCAGCGCATTGGCAATACGGGGTGTTCCGCGGCTTCTGCGGGCTATTTCATAGGCTCCCTCCTCTGTAATGGGTGTCCGAAGGATACTGGCCGACCGCAACACGATGGTTGTCAATAATTTTGCATCGTAATATTCCAACCGTGCGTTGATGCCGAACCGCGCACGTAACGGTGCCGTAAGCAGCCCAGAGCGTGTGGTTGCGCCCACCAAGGTAAAGGGATTAAGGGTAATCTGTACGGAACGGGCATTCGGGCCTGTTTCGAGCATGATATCGATCCGGAAATCCTCCATGGCCGAATACAGGTACTCCTCCACTAAGGGACTCAATCGGTGTATTTCGTCAATAAAAAGAATATCCCCCTCTTCGAGATTGGTAAGCAGTCCAGCAAGGTCGCCCGGCTTATCCAGTACCGGTCCTGAGGTAATTTTGATACCCGACCCCATTTCATTGGCAATGATGTGCGAAAGCGTAGTCTTGCCCAACCCCGGTGGGCCGTGCAACAATACATGGTCAAGTGCCTCTCCACGCAGCTTGGCTGCCTGAACAAACACTTTCAGGTTTTCCAATATTTTCTGTTGGCCTGTAAAATCTTCAAAAGCCTGTGGTCGAAGCACTTTCTCCAATTCACGCTCAGCACTGGACAACCTTTCGGGATTTGGATCCAAATTTTCGTTCATGTTCTTTCGCTTTCGGTATCAGCTTTCCGAGCATATTTTCTAAACCAGCTGTTCATTTTCATCTGGATTACTCCAAAAAATGCCTCCCGGAAAATCCGCGTACTCATCTTGGATTCGCCTTCTGTACGGTCGGTAAAGATGATGGGTATTTCCACCACATTAAATCCATATTTGATCGCCGTGAATTTCATCTCAATCTGAAACGCATATCCCACAAATTTAATCCGGTCCAGCGGTATGGTTTCCAGTACTTGCCGTCTATAGCAAACAAAACCTGCCGTTGCATCCCGCACGGATATTCCGGTAATCATCCGCACGTAACCCGAGGCAAAATAAGACATCAGCACACGGTTCATGGGCCAGTTAACCACATTCACACCTTTAATGTACCGCGAGCCGATGGCCATGTCTGCCCCGGATACACACGCTTCCCGTAGCCGGATCAAATCATCCGGATTGTGGGAAAAATCTGCGTCCATTTCAAAAATATAGGCATAGTCCCTCGCGAGGCACCAACGAAAGCCATGGATATAAGCCGTTCCCAAACCTGATTTACCTTTCCGTTCTTCAAGGAAGAGCCGGTTAGTGAACTCATTTTGGAGGCGCTTGACAATCGCTCCCGTTCCGTCGGGCGATCCATCATCCACCACCAAAATATCAAAATCAATTTCCAGCGAAAATACTTTCCGGACGATTTTTTCGATGTTCTCCTTTTCGTTATACGTTGGGATGATGACGATACTGCCTGACACGTTGGTTTTCAATTTTAACCGTAAAGGTAAGGATTATCACCAAAAGGACGATAAAAAAACCGTTACCTTGCATGCCAAGGTAACGGTTCGTTATCTTTTATAAACCTGGATCAATGAATACCATGCATCATCCGTTTCAATATGGGAGAAAACAAGATCAATAACAGACCTGCAATACCAGGAATCACGGCGAAGATTAAAAAGAACGTCGAAAGCGAGTAAGTTTCGCTGATTTTGTCAATCAAGCTGCCCGACATACCAGCCAGCCAATTGGCCACTGCGCTGCACGCAAACCACACTCCGAAAATCAATCCCACAAATTTCTGTGGTGAAAGTTTGCTCATGTAAGAAAGCCCCACGGGTGAAAGACATAACTCGCCAGAGGTATGGAAAAAATAAGCTAAAACCAACCAAATCATACTGACCTGTGCCGTGGCGGCCCCTTGAGGAATGTCTTTGCTACCATATCCCAATACGGCAAAGCCAATCCCCAAAAGAATCAGTCCCAGCGCAAATTTAACCGGCCCTGTCGGATTAAATACCTTTTCCCATACTTTGCTGAAGGGAGTTGCCAGCGTAATGATAAAAAACGAATTGAGTATCTGAAACCAGGAAGCCGCAACTTCGGTCTCCAAGGCATTAAATTCACGGTATACTTTCCAAATACCGAGACACCAAATCACAAAGAAACTCAACCCGGTGAACAGGATGGAAATCGGATACTCGGAAAATATCTTTTTTGCCAGCGAAAACAACACCCACGTGACGATCACCAACGGGAATAGCGTCAATATCGCATCCACCCATTTAAAGGTAAGCGCCGCATTACCCGCGAGCATCCGTTGGGTATAATCTTTCGCAAAGATGGACATGGATCCGCCCGCTTGCTCAAAAGCCATCCAAAAAAAGATACTTGATAAAGAAAGAACAATGATTACAATAAGTCGGTCCCTTACGACATGGGGAGATGATGTTTCACTTTCGATTGAATCATCGGCCGTATGAGTTTGTTTTTCACTACTTATTCGCTCACGCGTTTCTTTGGGCGATTCACCCAACACGCCAAAAATACGCTGGGCAAAGTAAAATTGCAGCATACCAAAGAACATAAATATACCGGCCAAGCCAAAGCCGTAATGCCAACCGATTTTTTCGCCGATATACCCACAAAGCAGCATTCCTAAGAAAGCACCCGCATTAATACCCATGTAAAAGATGGTGTAAGCTGCATCTTTCTTCGTACTGTTATCGGGGTACAGCTGCCCGACGATGGAAGAGATATTCGGTTTGAACAATCCATTCCCCAAAATCATTAGTACCAGCCCCAAGTAGAAAAAAATCTTGCCTGAACCTTCCAGTGCCATCGAAGCATGTCCCAGCGTCATAATTAATGCTCCCAAAACAACTGCTTTTCGATAGCCCGTCAACCGGTCGGCAATAAAACCACCGATTAATGGAGTTAGATAAACCAATCCGGTGTACCAACCGTATAATTCCATGGCGCTTTCCCGGGTCCATTCCCATCCCCCACTCGCCAACTCAGAGACCAGAAACAAAGTCAATAGGGCTCTCATCCCATAGTAACTGAACCGTTCCCACATTTCGGTGAAAAACAGTACAAATAACCCCACAGGATGGTCAAATACCCGTTTCGTACTGACTCCGCGCTCAATCAGATGCGCATCCAGTTGGTCTTCTTGATTCGTAAATCCCATAAAATATTCATTTTGTGCATAAAAGGTATGTGTAATTTAGGATAACCTGCTGCAAATAAAATAACTTTTTACGATTTGGAAAGAAAGTTTAGTAAAATTCATTGCGTGGAAAGCCCGCTTTTCGGATGAGTGGAGGGCTTTCGCGGATCATTGTAATTGTCGTCTTCCGGTGCCGCGGGGTTCATCATGGGAATATCCGGAATGAGTACCAGTTTACCGTTTTGAAGCTGCCAGGCATCGTACGTCATATCGGGCCCATACTGTTCATATTGTCCTTCATCCCGTTCTTCAGGCGGGGCCAAATGATCCATAACGATGCGATTTCCGGTACGGTCGTAATCTATGAACATCTGTGCATTCCGGCTATAGCGGTAAATCATCCGTGCCTGCCCCCGGGTACTGTCACTCTCGAAGATCGCTTTGCCCAATTTAACACCTCCGTCAGCCAGACTCAGTATTTCAATTACTTTCTGTGTCACCTGGGCTGTATGGCCCTTCCACCCCAGGAGAATATAATCCGCACCGAACGGTATCATGCGATAGTATTGGGCACCGTACCAATTATCTCCCGCCGTAACATCCGTTTCCGGAGATTTGATTTCATACGTTTTATCCAGCAAGGGATACATTTTCAGGCGTCCGTCTGGTGTATTTAACTGAATGGTGCCATAATAGAGGTAGGAGCCGTCGTTTAGGGGGACGTGCCAGGAAAACACCCTGAACTTGTCATCGGGCGAACGGAGCACGGACACCATGGTAAGCGAATCGAATCCGAAATGATACGAATGAGGTGTTTTCAAAGCCGACACCAGTGTTTTTACGAACGCAAAATTGGCTTTTAGCCGTTCCGGTTCGGAAGGTTCGTTGTAAATCGTATATCCCAGCTTAACAAGGCTGTCCTGCATCGTTTCCATTGCGGCGCGGTCCACAGACTGCCCCTTTACAGTCATCGATACAAACCCAAGCCCGATGATCAATGCCAGTTGTCTGTCTGTCATCATCTTTACACTTTTTCCAGTACCAGCGCACTCGCCCCGCCACCGCCGTTACAGATACCCGCCACACCGATCCGGCCGTTGTTCTGAGCCAGTACCGAAAGCAGGGTTACCACAATGCGCGCCCCAGAAGCTCCGAGTGGATGGCCCAGTGATACGGCCCCACCGTTCACATTTACACGATCCGGTGATAATCCAAGCTCCCGGTTGTTGGCGATGGATACCACCGAAAAAGCTTCATTGATCTCATAGAAATCTACCTGATCAGCTTTTACTCCCGCAAATTGCAGCGCACGTGGGATCGCTTTGGCAGGCGCCGTAGTAAACCACTCAGGAGCTTGTTGCGCATCGGCGTAACCACGTATGCGTGCCAGTGGCTGCAATCCCAATTCTTTCAGTTTGGATCCGCTGACCAATACCAATGCCGCCGCACCGTCATTGAGTGTCGAAGCGTTGGCCGCAGTTACAGTGCCGTCTTTCTTGAACACCGGTTTCAACCCGGGAATTTTTTCAAATTTCACCGCGTGGATTTCTTCGTCTTCGCTCACGGTACGTACCTCTCCTTTCCGATCCGTACTATTTACGGGTACAATTTCGTCTCTGAATTTACCGGCCTGCTGTGCCGCCTGTGCCCGTTTGTAGGATTCAATGGCATACGTATCCTGGTCTTCGCGGCTAATCTTGCATTCGGTAGCACAAAGTTCGGCCGCGGACCCCATATGAAAATCGTTGTACACATCCCAAAGCCCATCCTTTACTAAACCATCTACCAGCTGTCCGTGCCCCAATCGGTAGCCCGTCCTTACCTTATCCAAGTAATAAGGTACATTGCTCATGCTTTCCATGCCCCCCGCCACCACGGTGTGGTTGATCCCCAAAGCAATGCTTTGCGCAGCAAGCATGATAGCCTTGGCCCCCGAGGCACACACTTTATTGACGGTGGTCGCCGGAAGATCCGGCAATCCGGCAAATTTAGCCGCTTGGGTAGCAGGTGCCTGGCCCAGATTGGCCGACAGTACATTACCAAAATATACTTCCTGAATATCCGTTGGCGAGAGTCCACTGCGGCTTACCGCCTCCCGGATGGCAATACCTCCCAATTGTGTAGCCGGCAGCGAAGATAATCCACCTCCGAAACTCCCTATCGGCGTCCGCGCAGCGGCCACTAAATAAACTTCTTCCATCATCTATTCATTTGATGCTGTAAAAATACTAAATTCGATCCAAACCATCGTTCAGGTGTATAGACAGCATTAGAAACCCTAATTTCATAAATAGTTTAAAATAACTCACAAAAAATGTTAGATTAATCTAAAATTTGTATATTTGCTTTATGAAGTATTTTTTGGGGATAGTTATCTTGCTGATGGAAGTGATCGGTTTGATTTCCTGCGAGGGTACGGCCCAGCGCATGGAAAATGGCCGCCCCTATATTTTGGCGACAACGGGAATGGTCGCCGATATGATTCAGCACATTGTCGGAGATTCAGCAACCGTAGAGGCACTGATGCATGCAGGCGTTGATCCCCATCTATACAAAGCCAGCCAGGGCGATCTGCGAAAAATTTTAGATGCAGATTATCTGTTTTACAACGGGGTGCACCTGGAAGGGAAACTGGCAGGTATCCTAGAGAAACAAGCACGTGTAAAGCCTGTAATTGCGGTAGGCGGTGGATTAAAGGATCTAATCAAGGTGGGCGAAGGCATTTACGACCCGCACATTTGGTTTGACGTGTCTCTTTGGAAGGAAGCGACCGCTTACGCGACTGCCCAATTGGCAAAGTTAGACAGCGCTAACAGAGATTACTACCAAGCGAATGCCAGTACTTATATGCGCCAACTGGACTCGCTGGATGCATGGATACATCAACGGATCGGTACCATACCGACCGACAAACGGATTCTCATCACCGCCCATGATGCATTCAGCTATTTCGGTCGTGCTTATGGCATTGAGGTGCGGGGATTACAGGGAATTTCCACCCTTTCTGAATTCGGGCTTCAGGATGTGTCCAACTTGGTCAACTTCATCGTGAGCCATCACATCCCTGCGGTATTTGTGGAGAGCTCGGTATCAGACCGGTCTCTAAAGGCAGTGCTGGCAGGTGTACATCAACGGGGCGGTCATGTGAAAATCGGCGGAAACCTGTTTTCGGATGCCATGGGAGCGCCCGGCACACCGGAGGGTACGTACATCGGTATGGTGAAATATAATGTGAATACAATCGTGGAAGCTTTAGGGGGAGACACAATATGATTATACACACACAAGAACCAATTTTGGAAGTACATGACCTTACCGTGAGCTATTCACGGAAACCTGTACTTTGGGGAATCGATTTTACACTTCCATCGGGCTGTATTGCCGGTATTGTCGGACCAAATGGGGCCGGCAAATCCACACTGCTAAAAACCATTATGGGACTAATTCCGCCCTCAAGCGGTTTTGTCAAACTGTTCGGGCATCCCCTGGAAGAGGTCAGGAACCGTGTCAGCTATGTACCGCAGCGCGAATCGGTCGACTGGGATTTTCCCGTTTCTGTATTGGATGTCGTGTTGATGGGGCGCTATGGCAAAGTAGGGCTGCTACGCAATACCGGCACGCGCGACCGATCAATTGCCCTCGATTGCCTGGATAAGGTGGGGATGTCACCTTTTGCCAAGCGCCAGATTTCGCAATTGTCGGGCGGACAACAGCAACGGGTGTTTCTGGCGCGTGCGCTGGCGCAGGAGGCAGACATTTATTTCATGGACGAACCCTTTGCAGGGGTAGATGCCGCTACCGAACAAGCGATCATCGGATTATTGCGGGAGATGGCAGGGACCGGCAAGACCATCGTGGTCGTACACCACGACCTCCAGTCGGCACGGACCTATTTTGACTGGATCATCCTGCTCAACATGCACCTGGTAGCCGCAGGGCCCACCGAACAGGTATTTACCGAAGAAATGGTCCAGCAGGCATACGGAGGGCGGCTCAGTCTGCTGTCGCAGGTGGGAGACATGATGGAAAAGCGGGCGTTTCCCAGCCGGGAAAGTTAATCGGGAGGAAATTATGCAGCATTTTATCGACTTCTTCTCATTTGCAGACCCCAATGTGCGGTATGTCGTACTGGGCAACGTCCTACTATCGGCCAGTGCAGCGATGGTAGGCGCCTTTATTCTACTGCAAAAGAAAGCGCTCGTGGGCGATGCGGTGTCGCACTCGGTCTTGCCGGGCATCTGTGCGGCTTTCCTGTTTTCAGGAAGTAAAAACACCGCACTGATGCTTGTCGGTGCATTCATCACCGGATGGCTGGCACTGGTTACGATCGATTACATTGCCGCCAAATCCAAGCTAAAAAAGGATGCTGCCATTGGATTGGTGCTTTCCGTATTTTTTGGTGCCGGCATGGTGATGATGACGTACATCCAACAATCCGGCAATGCGGCGCAGAGTGGCCTGGATCATTTCATCTTTGGCAAGGCGGCTACCCTGATCGGCACAGATTTGGTTATCTTCAGTGTGCTGGCGGCGGTGCTGCTGATAGCCGTGGGGTTATTCTTCAAGGCCTTTGCGTTGGTTGCTTTCGACCGGCCTTATGCCGAGGCATTGGGCTATCCCGTACGCAAACTTGACCTATTGCTTACCAGCCTGACGGTATTGGCGGTAGTGACTGGCATTACCGCAGTGGGCGTGGTTCTGATGGCTGCGATGCTGGTCACCCCGGCCGCCGCGGCGCGGTATTGGACGGATAACATCCGCCGGATGGTTGCCATCGCCGTAGCATTCGGGGTATTCGCCGGACTGGCGGGTGCCTACATTTCCTATACGGCCCCCGCGATGCCCACCGGCCCGTGGATGGTGGTCGTGTCGTCGGTGATTGCTTTTTTATCCTTCTTTTTTGCACCCAAAAAGGGGATTGTCCCGAAGTTATATACCCAACGCAAAAACCAGCGGATCATTGCTGAAGAAAATACGCTAAAGATGTTTTATCATTTGGGCGAACAGAACAGCCATTTCAACGGATGGAGGGATTTAACGGAGTTGACCCGTACGCGCGAGGTAAATGAAACATTACTCAAAACCACGTTGCGCCGTTTGGTATCCAGGCAATTGCTGGAAACCAAGGGGCACCAATGGGCGCTGACGGATGCCGGCTATCGAAAGGCCGCAAGGGTGGTCCGGTTGCACCGGCTGTGGGAGCTGTATCTGACGCAATACATGGATATTGCCGCGGATCATGTACACGACGATGCAGAAACCATCGAACACATCATTACCCCGGAACTGGAGCGTGAACTCGAACATCAGTTGGGGTATCCCGAAAGGGATCCCCACGATACAGAGATACCGAAAATTTAATATCAAATGATAGCTTTTTGGATCATATTAACAGGAGCTTTGGTTGCCATCACCTGCGGATTGCTGGGATGCTTCCTCATTCTCCGGAAAATGAGCATGGTGGGTGACGCAATCAGCCATGCCGTCTTGCCGGGTATTGTCATTGCCTTTTTACTCAGCGGAAGCCGGGAAACGCTTCCCATGTTATTGGGTGCAGGCGCTACGGGATTACTGGCTACATTTCTCATTGAATATTTCCACCGAAGGGCGAACCTACAGACAGACGCCGCCATCGGCGTAACCTTTACGTTTCTTTTTGCCATCGGAATTATCCTGATCAGCGTCTTCGCGGGAAAGGTGGATCTCGATCAGGATTGTGTATTGTATGGAGAAATAGCATACGTACCCATTGATTTATGGGTAACAGCAAATGGGACGATCTTGGGGCCGCGGCCTGTATACATTCTTGCAGCGGTGCTGCTTATTGTAGTTTTGTTCATTAAGCTGGGATACAAGGAACTGAAGTTGACATCTTTTGATCCCGCCTTTGCGTCTGCACTCGGCATCTCAACGGCATTGTGGCACTACCTGTTAATGGCTGCTGTATCGCTCACCACGGTCAGTTCCTTCGAGTCCGTCGGCGCGATATTGGTGATCGCCTTCCTCATCGGTCCGCCTGCCACCGCCTACCTTTTGACCCATGAGTTGAAGCACATGTTGGCCATCACGGTGGTATTGGGCGTATTCATTTCATTTGCGGGCTATTGGATGGCCTATTGGCTCAATGCATCCATTGCTGGATGCATGGCGGTGATCACGGGTGTGTGTTTTGCGGCGGCCTTTGGATACCAACGTGCACGCAACATGAATAAGGCCCGGATGAGCGAAGGCCTACCCCCTGCCGGGCAAGCAGCGGGGTAGACACAATCGGTTATTTCGAATTGCTTGGGAAGTTAATCATCCAATATACACCGAATTTATCTTCAAATGAGCCGAAATAGTCACCCCAAAACTGATCTTCCATGGGCATTTCAACGGTGCCTCCTGCAGATAGTTCGTTGAACAGCCTGTCGGCCTCTTCCCGGCTGTCGGGTGTAATGGATATGTAATTGTTGTTCCCCACCTTCAAGACATGCCCGGCGGATGGCACACAATCCGATGCCATGAGCGTTTGGCCATCTCCAACCGGAATCGACACATGCATCGCACGGTCTTTCTCATCTTCCGGCACATTTTCGAAACCAGGCGTGTCGCGCATCCGCTGCACAAACAACTCACCACCAAAAACGGATTGATAAAAGCGAAACGCCTCCTCTGCGTTTCCATCGAAATTTAAATACGGATTGAGCTTCATAACGAATGTTTTACGTAATTAACTAATACTTTTCACTTAATGATAAACAAAGGTAGCATACGGCGCGGTAGGAGTAAATGGGAAGATGAGCCAATTACGAGGGGGAATTGTGACAAAAGGAAAATTGAAAAACATTTTGCGAAATACGGATTAATAGATACATTTGCATCCCCGAAATAGGGGATTGTACTTTCAAATATGCCCAGGTGGCGGAATAGGTAGACGCGCTGGTCTCAAACACCAGTGGGGCGACCCATGCCGGTTCGATCCCGGCCCTGGGTACAGGGAAAAAACCCCGACAATCAGCTGATTGTCGGGGTTTTTCTATTTTATAGGATATAAAAGGGAGCGTAAATTTTATACTGAAGAACCTAAGTTCACACTTGCCGAAACCATCATATGCGGGCTGAAACATAAAAGTTCCCGGTCACTTTCGGTCAGACCCACAAGCTCCAACAGGCGTGTTCGCTTTGTCGGATCGGCCCAGCTTTGGAAAAATTGGCCATCCATCCAAGCTAAGCCCTCAACCGCATACAATCCGGTTACCGTAAATCCAGCCTCATCAACCTCATCAACCAGCATACGGGGCCGATGGAAGTATGCATGTGGCAGTATGCCGGGCATGCCATCCGGAGGTTCATGCTGCCCGGTGAGCAGTTCTGAGCGACACATGGAAAAAATCTGTGGTTGGTGTATCATGCTGCTATGCAGCGCAGTAACAGCAGATGCAGCATGGGTAATGGCAAATCCCAACATCACCCCACCGGGTTTCAGCACCCGACGGGCTTCTTTCAATGCCAGTAAGCGATCACTACGCTCTTGCAAGTGGTATAGCGGTCCATGAAGAATGACAATGTCGACAGAAGCATTTTCAAGCGGCAAACGCCGGGCTTCACCGAGCAAGCAGGCGAATCCGTTGCCATTCCGTTTGGCTTTCCGTTTGGCCTGCTCGATGTGCTGGGGCACGGGATCGATCAGTGTAACCCGGTGCCCCAGGCCACAGAGCCAAGCCGCATAATGCCCCGTTCCGCCACCAACATCGGCAACAGTAAGTACATTGGTTTGCAGATACCGCCCGATCAGCAGCTTATTCCGTTCAAACTCCAGCGGCCCCAACCCAATCTGTAGCCGGGAGTCTTCCGAATGGCGGGTGTAAAATGCGGTAATGGCGGGTTCAATCATCCGGCAAATTTACAGCTATTTCAGATTGTCCCACCTGATTAATTTCATCTTCATTTCTATTCCTTCATCCTCACTTCCAACACCAACGATCTCTATGCCCTTACGACGAGTCATCTAAGGGAAAACCCTTAGGAAAATATACAAGAATCCTTCGATTGACCCACATAACCGACCGGGCTACCTTTGAACTGTAATCTATAATGAAAAAATGAGGAACTCAATACAGGTGATCGCCGCTGCACTCTTCGTACTTTGCAACGCATGCAAAAAAGAAGCCCTAGATGATATGGGCCTCGGCGGCGATATCGAACGTGTTTCGTTATTAGTCGATTATGAATCCGGTTACGGCGGATATATCTATCCGGTATACAATCCCTATGTGTTTTATAAAAACGGAACCGTCGTGAAAGAGCCTAAAATACCAATCGACGAGTTGGATCTTAATACGCTTACAAAAGACCAAGCGGCACGCTGGGGTACATGGCAACGCGCCGGTGACAAGGTGAATATCACCTATTCCAACGGTGATACCGCGGAGAAAGATTGGCCGGGAAACAACGCCTACCCCGCCGCAAAGGGTGAAATGCAGGAGGGCTCATTCAGCTCCATCTCCGGAGGAGGTGACCTCGCCTTCGGAGGTGATGTGGGCATCATCAGTTATTCCAAGATGTCTTTTACCTCCGATGGATGGTACACCACAGAAAATACCGGCGGCGTAAACAGCAGCGATCTCGCTGCTTATCATACCAGCACCACATCAGGAAGATATAGCTTCGACGGAGGGTATGGTATCACCCTCACGGCAAATAATGGACAGACCAAGCGCTTTTTCTTTTGCTGGTACGGAGCCGATCGCGACGGCGTGTTCCGTCTGGGCGGAAGGACATTTACCGAAAACTAACATTATCGCTATGCCTCATCTCCTTATCGCCTGTCTGGTTGTGCTGCAGTTAGGCTGCAGCCAGGGAATCGGCCATACTGCGCAAGACACCCTGACCGCCACCGAGCTACTCAAAGAAATCGGCAAAGGACACGCATTGACATACCGCGATGTAACCATTGAAGGCGACATCAACCTCCTTGATATGGAAATGGGTCAACTGACTCCCAACAATTTTGTAGCCACTGTCGGCGCGCCTCTGTATTTCGAGCGCTGCGAGTTCAAAGGAAGGCTGATCGGTTTTGAACACCGGGGTGACACCGCCCGCGTGATACGCTTTCTATCGGCCGTGTCCTTCAACAATTGCCGTTTTGAGGAAGGCATCGATCTGCGGGGCAGCACATTTGACCATCACCTTTACTTCAACGCGAGCTTATTCGATAAAGAGGTGCAATTGCAGGCTATCCGGGTCGGGGGCGATTTCCGCATGGAGAAGACCATCTTTAGCGGCGGCCTATTTCTCCAGGAGGCGGTCATACAGGGAAGCTTCTGGGCAAAAGACGCCACCGTATTGGGGCAGTTATCGGTACAGCAGGCTGACTTTTGGCAAAACGCGGTATTTGCAGGTCTGGAAGTTCATGGATATGCCGACTTCGGCTTAGCAAATTTCCGGCGATCGGCCTTCTTTGAATATGGGAAATACCACGAACGTGCCAATTTCAGCGGAGCGGCTTTCCGCCATCGTGCGGAGTGGACCAATACACACTTCGAAAAACACGTAGACCTGAGCAATACTTGGTTTGCATTCAAACCTATCTTCACCGGCATCCAAAAAAACGAACCCTTCACCCTCACAGGCGCGCGGTTCGACGGGGGCAAACCCGATAACGATACGTTAAACTGATAGTACCATGAAAACAACACACAAATGGCCCGCACACTTAAAAGCTATAACGGGGTATGGCCTGGCCCTGTTACTTTCATGTTCCTGCTCAAAAAATGGGCCCGAGGCTCCCGATGATGGTGATCCGGATCCCGATGGAACCGGATTTACCCTTGGCTGGACAGGAACGGACGACCCTGAATCGATCCCCTCTAACATCTTTCTCGGTTTCGGCAACGGCAATCTGCCGTCAAGCTATTCCTTAGTCAACAGGCTTCCGCCCATCGGCGATCAGGGCCAGTATGGTACCTGTGTAACCTGGGCCGCTGGTTACAACCTCAAGACTACCTTAAATGCGTTGGATAACAACTGGACAACGGCCGACCTGAACAACCCTGGCAGGCAGGCAAGTCCAAAAGATCTGTTCCTCTCCATTCCGGCAAACCTGCGTGGTTCGAATTGTAACGGTACGAATTTCGAACCTGCTTTTCAGCAGATGATCGACCGTGGTGTAGCCTCACTCGGCACGGCACCGTATACGGGCATGGGCGATTGCAGCCAATTGCCGGATGCCAGCGCCACGCAGGAGGCAGCGAACAACAGGCTCAACAACTTCCGGAAAATCAATATGGATGTTCAGGAAATCAAAACCTACATTTCCCAAAACAGACCCGTGGTATTCGGCGCACGGCTCAGCGACAACTTCATGATGTGGCGCAGCGATCAGGTGATCACCAGCCACTCCACCTTTGACAACGTAGGCATGCATGCGTACCACGCGATGATGGTGGTGGGATACGACGACAGTAAGGGGCCAAACGGTGCATTCCGTGTAGTCAATTCATGGGGAACCAACTGGGGTGACACCGGGTTCATCTGGATCGATTATCAGTTTATGATCAATCCCGAGTTCGGTATGATGGGGTTTGTGGCTACCAACGGACAGAGTGAAGATTTTGATCCGGTAGATCCACCCGTCGAGCCAACCGGTGGATACGACCTGGCTCCATGGAACGTAGCCGATAACCCCCATTCTCAATCCAGCAATCAGCGTAACCGCGAAATGCAGTACAACGTTTATAACATCGGCGGCCAAACCATCAACGCCAGCGAGCGGTGGAACATCTGTTACCTGTATTACAATGCTTTCAATGCAGAAGATTTCGGCATCATCCTATACGATGAGTATACGGATCAGTATGGTAGGCTGGGCGACAACGGCGAACTCGCATCCGGTGGGTACGGCGAATCAGGAAACTGGTGGAACCACATTAATCTCCCGCCACAAACCGGCGTGGCCCAAGCAGTTTACAATGCCGATCACATTACGTGGGGGTATACCATGCCCCGGATCAATGGGTTCTATTACCTGGTATGTATCGCCGATGCCTTTGACGTCATTCAGGAAACAGACGAAGCGAATAATTATTTTTTCCTCACAGATGCTTCCGGATGGCCATTATATATACAGGATGGCATCATTCAGGCAGGAATCTTTGGCAAGTCACAGCTGCAATCGAGCACGAAACCGCTCCCCGGTGCGGGCACCCGGATGGTCGATCCGAAACAAAGCGGAAAACAAAAGAATGCCTATACCACCGAGGAGATATCAGACATGATCACCACGTTAAAGAAAAAAGGCATCCTGAAACAGAAAATCCAGCAATTCCAGTCGGAACGTTCCGGTGCAAAAGATTGATTAGGAATCTTCATGCCCGTAACGGGAGGTTCAAAATTGAGCCTCCCGTTTTTCTTTACAGCGGGCAATGCGTAATTTTCCCCCCATGATATTGTCTGAATCCCTATACCACGCGCTGGAAGCTTCCCTTAAAAATCTGGAGCAGCAACGCCCGTCTATCCAATCGGTGATACCCATAGCGGGCGGCGATGTCAACCGGGCTTACAAGATCCAAACGTCAAAAGGCAACTATTTTGTAAAGGTAAACAGCCATCCGATGGCAACCCGGATGTTCCTGGCAGAATCCAACGGGCTGGACCGATTACGCGACGCATCGGGACCTGCCCATGTGCCGCAAACGTTCTTTACCGGCCAGGCGCAGGGTGAGAGCTTTTTGCTCATGCGATGGATCAATGCGGGGGATAAGCACGGTCCCGATCAACAGGAAGCACTGGGCAGGCTCCTGGCTTCCGTACACCGTCGGCAAGCAGACACCTACGGACTGGATCAGGATAATTTTATCGGGCCATTACCCCAACATAATACCCCCACGGCGAACTGGGATGACTTTTTTATCGGGCAGCGCTTGCAGCGGCAATTGGAGCTGGCGGAGCAGGTTTTGGACGGAACGGATCTGTGGAAACAATTCGATTTTCTGTTTTCTCGCCTGGCCAACCTCTACCCTGCCGAATCGCCCTCACTCCTCCATGGCGATCTATGGAGCGGTAATTACCTGGTAGATCAGACCGGCACCCCCCTATTGATAGACCCTGCCGTCTATTACGGTCACCGCGAAGTAGATATAGCTATGACGCGCCTATTCGGCGGATTTTCCGAACGGTTCTACACAGCTTACAACGAAGTCTATCCCTTGCAACACGGATGGGAGAAACGTGTCGACCTTTGGAATTTGTACCCGTTGTTGGTGCACCTGAACCTGTTCGGAGACGCGTACATTCCGGCAATCCGAAATAATTTACAGCGATTTATACGTTCCCAATAGTCAGACATCCTTATATTTACCGCCGCAAACAGATATATAGACTTCATGAAAGACTTTCACGCGTTGATTCTTGTTGCCGCATTTTTAGCGTCAGCGTGCGACTCAACGAACAAAAATTGCACACCTGTCACAGAAGACCGCTACCTCAGCATGACTGATTCGTTGGCGTCCGCATTGGAATGGCCCGAAAAACTGGATATCAATGTTTTTGCTGGCCCGGACCTGGTACCTAGTCCGGCCTGCCTAGCCGTATCTGCTTCCGGCGATGTTTTTGTGGGCGTCGATAAGATTGGATCCCTCGGAAAGGAAATGGGCCAGGGCGCAATTGTCAAACTGATCGACTGCAATGGCGATGGCATTATGGATTCCCATACGGAATTTGCCCGTGTGGATAACCCCAGAGGGATATTGGCAGTAGGCGATCAGGTATTTGTGTTGCATACCCGCTTTTCTCAGGAAACCCAAAAAGCGGCCAATATGGATCTTATTGTCTACGAAGACCTCAATAAAGACGGCATTGCGGACGGCGAGCCCAAGCCGTTGATTACGGATATCAGTAACCCGACGTACCTTGCTGAACGAGGCACCGACCATGCCACAAACGGTATCCAGATGGGTATCGACGGCTGGATTTACATTGCCGCGGGCGACTTTGGTTTCCATAACGCAACCGACCGGAGTGGCAAGCGGTTAACCATGCTGGGCGGTGGCATCGTACGCGTACGGCCAAACGGGACCGAGATGGAGGTATACACGCATGGCTTGCGGAACATCTACGACGTAGCCATCGATCCGTTCATGAATATTTTTACACGTGACAATACCAACGACGGCGGGGGCTGGAACATCCGCTTTTCACACCAGCTCCAGTCGGGCGAATACGGCTACCCGATATTATTCCAGCATTTCACAGAAGAAATTATTCCCGCACTGGTTGATCTAGGCGGCGGTTCAGGTACCGGATCCCTTTACCTTAATGACGACCGCTGGCCGGACGAATACAACAATACGCCACTGATGGCCGACTGGGGCCGCAGTTATCTCTACCGGCATCCCGTAAAGCCCGATCAGGCAACGTTTACGCAGCAGGAAGAAAAATTCATCCAGTTACCCCAGATTACAGATGTGGACATCGATGCTTCCGGAACGATGTATTTATCGGCCTGGGACGGTGCGGGCTATTCGGGTAGCCCCGATATTGGCTATGTGGTGCGGGCGGTACCCACCGGATTCAGGTATGAACCTCTTGACGATATTCAGCAGTTTTCAAACCGGAAGCTGGTCGCGCTACTGAAATCGCAGCGTGCCAAAGCCCGGTTGGCAGCCCAATACGAACTGCTGAGCAGGGCCGATAATGCCGATGCCGCCCCACGCATCTGGAAACTTGTAGAAGACAGGTCGCTGGCGATGGAATCACGCGTTGCTGCGCTATACACCTATACCCAATTGGCTGAAAAGGAAGGAATTGCGCAACTGGTGGAAGCAACAACCGATACCGACTTACAGGAATATGCGCTCCGGGCATTGGCCGACCGTAAGGCGTGGGCGAGCGACGTCCCCTTAGAGCCGTTTCTTTTAGGACTGCGCTCGGCCTCACCACGTGTCAAAGCGGCAGCTATCATCGGCGTGGGACGCCTGGGGAACAAGGGAGCCATCAATACTTTACTGGAAACGCAGGTCCCCTCCTCTTTCAAGTCGCCCGACCTGGGAACCGAAGGACCCCACGCTACCCCCAATTCCGAAATTATCTTGCCGCACCTGGCTGTGAAAGCCCTGGTTGCCCTTAATGCAATAGATGAGTGCATCGAGGCATTGAACACCGGAAACCGCGAGCTCGCGTTGTGGGCCATGCGCTATATGCATGACGACCGTGTAGTGCAGGCATTGATTGCAGCACACGAAAACACGGACGACGAGGCATTCAAGGCAAAACTCATCAACACACTGGCACGCATTTACCATGAGGAAGCGCCATATGATGCATCGTGGTGGTGGAGCACGCGGCCAGACACACACGGCCCCTATTACAAGGGTGTGGAGTGGGAAGGCACCCCCGCCATCCGGGCATTCTTGTTGGAACAGTGGAAAAAGGCAGGAAGCTCCAACAAGGATTTCTTCAAGGTACTCAACACGAGGTATCGGCTAGCGATTAACCAATTCGGCATCCTCGAAATACAGCCCCCAAAAGAAGACGCACCGCAGGTGGATCTGGAGAAACTCAAAAATAAGAAAGGACAAGTGGGCGAATCCTCGATCGAGGACATCATGTTGGCGCTGGATAAACTCAAGGGCGATGCGAAAGAAGGAGCCGCACTTTTTGTACAGCAGGGATGCAAAACCTGCCATGCCGTTGACCGCAGCGAAGTACAGAAAGGCCCTTTCATGGGGCAGATCGGATCCATCATGAACCGCCAGCAGATCGCCGAATCCATCCTGAAACCCAATGCTTCTATATCGCAGGGCTTCTCAACGGTGCAGATCCAGACAAAAAGCGGGAATGCATACGTAGGCTTTGTCACCCAAGAATCGGCCGACAAGCTGACAATCCGCAACATTACCGGTGCCGCCACGACCCTTGCGAAATCAGAAATCGCAAGCCGGCAGGAACTGGAGCACTCCATGATGCCGGAAGGATTGGCCAATGCATTGAGCTATCAGGAATTCGCATCGTTGGTGGCTTACTTAGCGGAGCAAAAGTAGTATCCGGATGTCAGACTAATTGTTATCTTTGCACCCGTTTAAATAGAGGACAATTCATGGCTTTACAGTGCGGCATCGTCGGCCTACCCAACGTAGGCAAATCCACGTTATTCAACTGCCTTTCCAATGCGAAAGCACAGGCAGCTAATTTTCCATTCTGTACCATTGAGCCCAATGTGGGTGTGATCACGGTACCGGACGAACGGCTGAATAAATTGGCCGAGTTGGTAAAGCCGCAGCGCATTGTACCCAATACCATTGAAATCGTCGATATTGCCGGCCTCGTAAAAGGTGCAAGTAAAGGCGAGGGCCTGGGCAACCAATTCCTCGGCAACATCCGCAATACGGATGCAATCATTCACGTACTGCGCTGCTTTGACGACGGCAATGTGGTGCACGTAGATGGGTCGGTAGACCCCGTGCGCGACAAGGAGATTATCGATACCGAATTGCAACTGAAAGACCTGGATACCGTAACCAAACGCATCCAGCGGGTGGAAAAACAGGCCAAAACGGGAGGCGACAAGGAAGCCAAGCGGAGCTATGACATCCTGTCTGTGGTAAAAAGCCACCTCGAATCGGGCAAGTCGGCCCGTACGGCTCCCCTTTCCAAAGAAGACTTTGAATTCATCGCCGATCTGTCGCTGCTCACCGTGAAACCTATTTTATATGTCTGCAATGTGGACGAGGGCTCGGTGAATACAGGCAATGCGTACGTGGAACAGGTCAAAGAAGCCGTCAAAGACGAGGACGCCGAAGTACTGATCATTTCCGCACAGATCGAGTCGGAAATTGCCCAGCTGGACAGCTACGAAGAGCGGCAGCTTTTCCTGGAAGACCTCGGCCTTACCGAATCGGGTGTCAATAAACTCATCCGTGCGGCCTATCGGCTGTTGAACCTGGCCACCTATTTCACGGCGGGTGTTCAGGAGGTACGTGCCTGGACCATCGAAAACGGCTTTACCGCTCCGCAGGCCGCAGGTGTCATTCACACAGATTTCGAAAAAGGATTCATTCGCGCCGAAGTCATCAAATACAACGACTTTGTCAACTACGGCTCCGAAGCTGCCGTGAAAGAAGCCGGTAAGCTGGGTGTGGAAGGGAAAACCTATCTCGTGCAGGATGGAGACATCATGCACTTCCGGTTCAACGTTTAATCCGTTCAACCCAGTCATTATTTTCTTACACCCCCTCTTTTTCCTATCTTTGGATCCGTCTCTTCCATAGGTGCCCTGTGCGGATGGCAAGGGACAGGAGACCGCTTAGCCAATATGATGACAGTCCGGATTTTTACGTTTCTTTTTTTCCTTGGCCTTCCCTTCTTTGTGCACGCCGGAAATGATGCAAAAACAAACGCCCTATTGGTGGAACTGGATAAGGCGATCGGTCAGGCGGAACAATTTAAAAAAGAAAAAGAGCAGCATATCCGTACACTGAAAGAACAGCTTGCCACTCCCGGTTTGTCCGTTGGCGAACAATACGACGTATGCCGGAACCTCACGCACGCCTACGAATATTACCGGTGCGATTCGGCCCGGCAGTATGCGCTGAGGCAACTTGACATTGCGGAAGCTTCCGGGGATATTAGCCGGATCATCGACAGCAAGATTCAGCTGGCATCGGTATTGTTCAAAGCCGCCATGTTTGACAAATCACTGGAACTGCTTGGCAGTATCCCCAAGGAAACGCTGACCGCGGCCCAGGAAATCGAATACTACAAGGCGTATTACGAGACCTATGTCTTCTGGCTGGAATTTTACAACGATGGGTATGGCGATCCTTCCATGACCCAGCAACGGGACTTCTATTACGAGCAGTTTTTGCGTGTGCTTCCGCAAAGCACCTATGAATACGCTTCCTATTACGGGATTAAGTACATCAATACCGGCCAGTTGGATAAAGCGGAAAAGGTGCTGTACATTTACCTGCCCAAGGCCAAGCTGGGTACGCGCCCCTACTCCATTCTCAATTCGGTGTTGTCCTTTTTCTACCGGGTAAAGGGCGATTCAACGAAGGTCAAGGCACACCTGGCCCTTTCCGCGCTATCGGACATCCGCGGCAACATCATGGAGAATGTTTCCTTGCGGGAGCTGGCAACCCTGCTGTACGAATCGGGCGATATCAACCGCGCAAACAGCTACATCAAAAAAAGCATGGAAGATGCCAACTTCTACAATGCGCGCATACGGAATTTCCAGACATCCAAAGTGCTGCAGATCATTAACAGGGCTTACCAAACCAATCAGGCAGCCCAGCAACGCAAACTCGAATACCTCTTAGCCGTGATCAGTGTTCTTTCTTTCGGGTTGCTGATCGGTATCTTTTTGATTATCCGTGAAGTCCGTAAGGTGTCCCGGGCAAAAAAAGAAATCAGCACCATTAACGAACAACTGAGGCAGAACAACCTGGCACTGGCCGAGACCAACCACATCAAAGAAGAATACATCGGCCATTTTCTTGAACTGTGCTCGCTGTACATTGAAAAGATCGATAAATACCAGAAAAAGCTATACAACAAGGCAAAGACAAGCAATGCCGACGAGCTCTTTAACACCATCAAGTCTACCCAGTTCATCGAAGATGAGCGCACGGAGTTTTACCACAAATTCGACGAGTCATTCCTCAAACTCTTTCCCGACTTCGTCCATCGGTTTAACGCACTGTTGCCCGAAGGCGAGCAGGTAACCTTAAAACCCAATGAAAAGCTGAGTACCGAATTACGCATTTTTGCACTCATCCGCTTAGGTATCACCGACAGTGCGAAAATTGCGGAATTTCTAAACTACTCGCTGGCCACCATCTACAATTACCGATCCCGCTACCGGAATAAATCAATCGTTCCGCGCGATGAATTCGAAAACGAAATCATGAAAATAGGTGTAAATTCCTTTTGACTCCGGTAATAACCGCCTTAATCCTTTTATATTTTTTCGAAACCGGAACACACACAACTCATTGAAAATCAGCAAAAAAATTAAAAAACACCTTACCTTTTGTTTATATTTATTTTCTACTCCGGATAATCAAACGATAATCAACTTACTTTCGTCCAAGTAATTCTTGTAAACCAATTTATTAACCCGACATGAACAATAAACTACGTATTGCTTTGTTATGCTTCATCGGCACCCTGTCCTTTATGTCTTGCCACAAGATAGACGATGGAAGTTTTGTGGAGCCGATCACGCTCTATGAAAAGGTCAAGGGTAGCTGGACGTTGAGCGATGTATTGCAGATCGACGAAACGGCCAAGACCGCGGGTATCCAACCCGACGAGATCAGCCTGTATGACCAGTTTGATTTTTCGACCTTTGAGATCACGTTGGACGTGGATGCAGACAACCGCCCCACCGCATACCGTGTGGATGGAAATGCACCGGAACTGTTTCCAAGCAGCGGATTCTGGGACCTGGATACCGATTTTCCCCGTGCAGCCGGTCCGGCTCCGGTAATCAACCTGTATTCAGATGCCGGAAAAACTTCCTTGATCGGGCAGTTGAACATCTCCGCGATGCCGGGTGCAAATCCGGTAATGGACCTGACCCTTACCCGAAAAACCGCAGGTGTCTCGTTTGTGTCCTACCAATACAAATTGTCAAAAGCTAACTAATAACCAACATGAATAGACTGATATACTGTTTATTAGGGTGTATGCTCTTGTTATGCCCCATCTTAAAAGCACAGGAGACGATCACCAATCCAGACCGCATGTGGACGGTTCCTGCCGTCTATACCCTAGATGAGCCTGTGACGTGGTATTTTGATTTTGCCAGTGCAACGCAGGTGAAAGACGGCGAGCAATTGTATCTATGGATCTGGGCTCCCACCAACCCCACGGGTACCCCCATACCCATCACCTACAGTGGCGACCGGATCTGGAGCATCCGCTTCACGCCGACCGAGTTTTTCGGGATGACGGTTGAGGAACTCTTTGCCAACACGGAAGCGTTTTATTTCCTCATCCGGGACCTGGATGCTACGAAGCTGACGGGTACGCTTTCTTTGCCCAAAACCGACTACATCAAAAATTTCGTGGAAAGCGGCAAGCAGATGGATTTTGCCCCGTCTGATTTCCAGCTAGGCGGCACCCTGTCCATCCTTTTCAATGCGAACTTGGTGGAAGGTTTTCTTCCCGCACCTTCGACCGTGCACATGCACGGTGGATTGAATGATTGGTCAGCCCTGCAGGAATTTCAGGCATGGATACCCGAAATCCGGGAAAAAACCGCTTTCAGGCATCTCGGAAATGGCATCTATAAAAAAGACATCGTGCCGCAAGACTACTTTAACGTGACCGAAGAGTTTGAAATGGAAAACGTGGTTTTTTTGGCCGTCAAATACAACGGAAACGATGCTACACCCGATTGGGCGGGTGCATCCCCGGATTATAAAATCATCGCTCCGGGCGTGCCGGAGCCCTTGCCTCCGGTGTTGTCGTTCTTCCCGCTGAAAATCAGCATCCACGATCTCCTGACCATCACACGCGACAATAACCTGCGCGGGCAGCGGCTCACCTATACAATAACGGGCGGTTCTAAGACGATCTCCGGTGAGCTGGAAGGAGCCATGACACGCCAACGTGCCTACATCCATATCGCCAAAGAGTTTAGCGGTATGGATATTTCATCGCTCCACATTCAGATCAAGGACCAGAATGGCTTGATGATCTACGACGAAGACATGCCTTTGGTCCCAGTTGATAACCCTGAAAAGAACTAACGAATGAACCTGAATAAATTTTCATTATGGCTGATGGCATGCTTGGCTTGCCTCATCAACACACTGTATGCACAGGAAAAACTGACGGTATCCGGTACGGTCGTCAATCCGGATCAGGCTGCCCTGACGGGCGTCAGCGTAGTTTCTGCCTCCGGCGCGGGCACCGTAACTGACGGCGACGGCAAGTTTACGCTGTCTGTAACCCGTGGCGAAACCCTCACGTTCTCTTACGTCGGCTACCAAACGGTTACCGAAACCGCAGGACCGGAGATGTTCATCGAACTACTGCCCACTGCGGCCGTGCTGGACGAAGTAGTAGTGGTCGGTGTCGGTTATGGAACCATGCGCAAGTCTGACCTTACCGGGGCCATCGCATCCGTATCGGCAAAAGATCTGCGGAAAGGTGTCATCACCTCGGCTGAGCAATTGCTCCAGGGTAAGGTTGCCGGACTCACCGTCACCCAGCCAAGCGGAGACCCCACACAGGGTTCGGCATTGCGCCTGCGCGGCGGCACGTCACTCTCGGCAAGCAACAGCCCCCTGATTGTGGTCGACGGAATTCCCGGTGTGGATATGAATACCGTGCAGCCCAGCGAGATTGTCTCCATCGATGTCTTAAAAGACGCTTCCGCCGCCGCCATCTATGGTTCGCGCGGAGCCAACGGTGTTATCATCGTAACGACTAACCGCGAAACCGGGCAACGCTCGATGAGTTACAACGGCTATGTAGCCGTGGGCAACGCCGCCAATCAGCTGGACTTACTATCGGCCAACCAATGGCGGGACTACGTGCGTAAAAACAACGTTGCCGGTGCGGTGGACTACGGTGGCGATACAGATTGGCAGAACGAACTGCAACGGACAGCCGTCTCCAATTCCCATACCCTTGCCTTTTCAAACGGCGGCAAAGACAGCGGATTCAGCGGCTCATTCAGCTACCTCGATGCACAGGGTATCATCAAAAAGAGTTCACTGAACCGTCTGGCAGGAAGCGTAACGGGCTACCAGTACGGCCTCAACAAGCGCCTGAAAATGGAAGCAAGCGTACACGCCAACAAAGACACCTATCAGCCGACCAATATGTCGATCTACCAGCTGGCTTATAACCTCAACCCCACCCTGCCGGTGATGCAGGACGGACAGTATACGCAGATCGGTGGTACACAGAACAACAACCCCGTAGAGGTGCTGAACAACCGGAAAGACGACCAGACCCGCACGCGGATACTCGGATTCGGAAAAGCGGAACTGGAAATCGTTGAAGGGCTGAAGGGGGTCGTAAACGGATCGTACGAGTACAATTCACAGCAGGGCCGCTTTTACCAGCCCTCCTATGCATACGATGGCCGTAGCGACAGGGGATACGGTCGCCGCAATCTGGACGACTACACCAACCTCCAGTTGGAGACTTACCTCACATATGACAAAACATTCCAGAATGCCCACAGGCTGAACCTCATGGGGGGCTATTCTTACCTAAACAACACCTATGAGGGGTTCGGTGCTGAACGCCGTGGCTTCGATACCGACCTATTTGACTACAACAACCTGGCGGCGGGTATCGATTTCCGGCTGGGCGACGTGTACTCCTACAAAGGACAGGCAAAGCTCATTTCGTTTTTCGGACGTGTCAACTACGTTTATGACGACCGCTACATGGTTACCGCCACCCTACGCAGGGATGGTTCATCGCGCTTCGGCGCCAACCACAAATGGGGTTTCTTCCCCTCCGCATCGGCCGCATGGCGGATATCCGAAGAGTCCTTTATGGAAGGAACCCGCGATTGGCTGAACAACCTCAAACTGCGCATCGGCTACGGGGTTACCGGCAACCAGGATGGCATCGGCGAATACCGGTCGCTCTCGCTCATGGGTACCGGCGGTGGTGCCTATTACGACCAGGCCACCGATTCGTGGAAGCAGTCATACGGAATTACGCAAAACCCCAACCCCGACCTGAAATGGGAGTCGACTGCGCAGACGAATATCGGTATCGATATCGCCTTTCTGGGCAGGTTCAATGCCACAATCGATGCATACATCAAGAAAACATCCGACTTGCTGTACACCTACAACGTGCCGCAGCCACCGTACCTGTATGATAAAATGCTGGCCAACGTGGGCGATCTCTCCAACCGGGGCATCGAGTTGACGCTAGGCGCTAACCTCATCAATAACGACCGTTTTACATGGAATGCGAACCTGGTAATGGCTCACAACAAACAAAAGGTAGACCGGCTTTCCAACGATATTTACCAAACGGATGCGGTACCCTCGGGGAATCTACATGACCTTACCGGCATGTCGGGGGTATTTACCCAACTGCTGAAAGAAGGGTACGCTGTCGGCACATTTTGGGGGCCGAAATTCCTCGGACTGGATGATGATGGCAAATTCATCCTCGAAACCGACGACGCGGGCAATGTCATCCAGCAATACCTCGGGAATGCACAACCCTCCCTGTCGCTGGGTTTTGCCACGGATTTCGCCTACCGGGGGTTTGACCTGAACATCGCCGCCAATGGCATGTTCGGCCAAAAAATCCTCAACGCCCAAGCCATGAACATCAGCTATCCCGGCAGGCTCCCCGGATACAACATCCTCGATTCGTGGCTGGATAAAAATGTAACCGAAGGACCGATCTATTCGGATTACTGGATCGAAGATGGCAGTTTCCTGCGGCTACAGAGCGTTACGCTCGGCTACACCCTGCCCGTGCACAATGCCTGGTTCAGCCGGATAAGGGTTTATGCTACGGGTGAAAACCTGCTGACGTTTACCGGATACAGCGGACTGGATCCGGAGGTCAACTTCAGCGGCCTGAACAGTCCGGGGATAGACAAGTCGATCGGGCCGGGCGACAACTACTACTATCCCCGTGCGAAGACGTTTTCATTTGGCATCAATCTCTCCTTTTAACCTTTAAAACAGCAACGTGATGAAACTGAAATTATCCCTATATTTTGCTGCAGGCATCTGCCTGCTGAATGCCTGCACGGATCTGTCTGAGGAACTTTACGACCGGGTGCAGTCGTCGGACTATGGCAAGACCCCTGCTGAAATTGAGACCATCGTGGGCCGTGCCTATTCTTCGCTGCGCGGCGGCGCCTCAGATGGCGTAAACTTCTATCCTACCGGCGAGTTTGTTTTCTTCGTTACGTCGGTATCGTCTGATGAGTGCGTCATTCCCACGCGGGTGGGTGGCGACTGGTACGACGATGGGGTTTACATCGATCTCCACAAACATACGTGGACGGCAGACAACCCCAAGATCTGGGCACCTTGGAAATATTGCTATAACGGCATCGCAGCCACCAACGCCATCCTCTACCAGGTAGAGCAGTCGGGGTTGGACGCAGCAGACAGCCGGCCACTGTTTGCCGAGCTGAAAGCCCTGCGTGCTTACTATTATTATAAGCTGCTGGACCTATACGGCAACGTGCCCCTGGACACCACCTATGTGACCAACGAGGCGCCCGGCACCTCACCACGGGCCGAAGTCTATAAATTTGTTGAAAAGGAATTGCTGGAAAACGTAGACTACCTGCCGGAAAACGCCTACGGACGCTTCACCAAAGCCGCCGCCAACCTACTGCTGGCCCGCCTGTACCTCAATTCGGAAGTGTATATCGGCCAGGCACGCTGGGAAGATTGCCTGACGGTGTGCGGCAAGATTTCGGGTCAGTTGGAGCCCGACTACTTTACCAGCTTCAAAACAGACAACCAAACATCACGCGAAATTATTTTCGCCATTCCCTACGATGCAACCGTGGGCACGGTGGGCAATTACCTTGCCTCCATGACTTATCACTACGAGCAGATGTGGGCATTCTCGGCAACCGGCAATTACCAGTGGTGCGGCAACGGTATTTCGGCACAGCCGGGTCTCTACTCGGCTTTTGACGAGAACGATGTCAGACGAAACTCCCTGCTCATCGGTCCGCAAATCGATCTGCGTACCGGATCGACCATCATCATGCCCGCCTCCGGCAATCCGCTCGACTATACAGAGGAGATCTCGAATATCAACGAGGCGCTTCAGAACGAAGGTGCGCGCCTCAGTAAATACGAAGACAAGGAAGGAGATCTATGGGAACGGAACTATGATATGGTGCTCATGCGCTACGCCGAGGTGCTGATGATGCAGGCCGAATGCAATGTGCGCCTGGGTAATCCCGCTGCTGCACGTGCATTCGTAGAGCAAATCCGCAGCCGTGCCGGCCTCAGCACACCGGAAACCATCGATCTGGCGTTCATCGACCAGGAACTGCGGCGCGAGTTTGTCTTTGAAGACCACCGCCGCACGGACAACATCCGCTTCGGTACCTTCTTCAACGCCTGGTGGGAAAAAGGAGCAGATCCTGCGGATAAGCACACGGGGCTCTTCCCCATCCCGCAGCAAGAATTGAACAAAAACAACAAGTTAACCCAGAATACAGGCTATTGATCGGGAGATGAACAGAACTATGGTGATATGGTTGCTATGGGCGGTCGTACTTGCCGGGTGCAAGAAAGACACGCCCGATTCAAAAGAAAACGAGACGAAACTGGAAGTGTTTGATCCGGCAGCACCCGGCAAATCCAACCCCATGGAAGTGTGGGTGCACTACATGCCCTGGTTTGAGGACAAAACAACCAGCGGCAATGGACAGTGGGGCCAGCACTGGACCATGGCCAATAAAAATCCGGACATCGTGGATGCGAATGGCAAGCGGCAGATCGCTTCCCATTATTACCCGCTGATCGGCCCCTATGCTTCCAGTAATACGGATGTGCTGGAATACCACTTTTTGCTCATGAAATATGCCGGGATTGACGGTATCCTCATCGATTGGTACGGTACACGCAACCTGTACGACTACGCCCCCATCAAACGGAACACCGAAGCCATTGTGGAGGGACTGAAAAAAGTGGGACTGAAATATGCCATTGTATACGAGGACCAGACGCTACGCGACGGATTCGAAAGCGATGCACAGCGGATTAGCCAGGCGAAGACGGACATGAAATACCTAGAATCCAATTTATTCAGCGACGAACATTACATCCAACTGGATGGCAGCCCCCTGCTGCTTACTTTCGGTCCGCAGGTCATCAACTCCCCTGCCAACTGGAGCACTGTGCTCGGCGGCTTGGTATCCAAGCCGGCGTTTTTCACCCTATACAACCATTCCCATCTCGCCAACAATACCACCTACCACAATGCTTCCGGTGAATACATCTGGGTGGACGCCACTCCCATGGAAACCAAGTATGCCCGCAAAGCCGATGTAGACCGGTTGATCGGCGGTGCTTATCCGGGATTCAACGACTATTACAAGGAAGGCGGTTGGGGCAACCCGGTGCTGGCCGATATTGACCATGAAAATGGAGCCCTGCTTGACCGGCTCTTGCAACTGGCGAACGAGGAAGGCGTACCCTACCTCCAATTGATCACCTGGAATGACTTCGGCGAAGGTACCATGATTGAACCTACCGTCGAATTTCAATATACATTCCTGGAGCGGATACAGGGCTTTACCGGTGTGACATACCGCAAATCCGCACTGGAAAACATTTACACGTACTACGGCCTGAAAAAGCAGTTTGCCAAGGATCCTGACAAGCAAAAGCAACTGCTACAGGCATTCTACTACCTGATTTCCCTACAGCAGGACAAAGCAGCCGCATTGATCAACGAACTAGCCAATTAAAGACGAAGATGAAACCCATTGTATATGTATTGATACTTGCACTTCCATTGTTTTCCTGCACGCACAAGGGCCGTGTAACATCGCCGGACCAATCCATCGCTATCCAAGCCGGTGAAGAAAACGGAAGGATTTTCTATACGGTTAGCAAAAACGGGAAGACCCTTCTGGATAAATCGTTCCTTGGATTCCTACTGAAAGATGGGCCGTTGGGCGAAGACGTCGCCATTACGGAGGTATCGCACACATCATTCAGCGGATCGTGGGACCAAACCTGGGGGGAAGAAATCGTGGTTGACAACACCTATAATCAGATGACCCTCCAAGTAGCCGAAAAGTCGGGCCTTAAACGCAGATTCGACGTTGTATTCCGTGTGTTTGACGATGGTTTCGGCTTCCGCTACGAGTTTCCCAAACAGCCCGGCCTGAATGAATTTGTCATCATGGATGAATACACCGAATTCAATTTCACGGGCAAGCATAAGGCCTGGTCAATTCCCTATGGAGCCAATTATTACGAAGCGTTGTACGAGCCGCATCCGATCAACGAACTGGATACCGTCTGCACACCGCTGACCATCGAAACCGATGATGGACTTTACCTTGCCGTGCATGAAGCCAACCTGACAGATTATGCGGCCATGAACCTGGTTGCTGAAAAGGGCACCCCGAATTTACACGTTTACCTCACGCCGTGGTCAACCGGCGAAAAAGTGTTTATGCAAGCACCCGGTACCACCCCGTGGCGGACCCTGATTATTGCCGACACGCCCGGAGACCTGCTGCTTTCGCGGCTGATGCTTAACCTCAATGAACCCTCCAAAATCGAGGATACTTCGTGGATCAAACCGGGTCGCTACATCGGCATCTGGTGGGGCATGCACATGAATGCCTATACGTGGCACATCGGTCCGAAACACGGGGCAACAACAGAAAATACCAAGCGTTATATCGATTTCGCGGCAAAACATGGATTTTCGGGTGTATTGGTAGAAGGGTGGAATACCGGCTGGGAAAACGACTGGACCAAAGAGGGTGACAAGTTCAGCTTTACCCAAGCCTATCCGGATTTTGACATCGACGGCATTACAGCCTATGCAGCCGAAAGGGGCGTGAAACTCATCGGACACCATGAAACCGGCGGTGCTACATTGAACTACGAGCGCCAATTGGACAGCGCCTTTGCCATGTACCAACGTTTGGGGGTCAACGTGGTGAAGACGGGCTACGTAAGCCCCCTGTTGGATGGAAAAGAACGGCACAGCAGCCAGTACGGCGTCAGGCATTACCGCAAGGTTATTGAAACTGCGGCTAATTACCACATCATGATCGACAACCATGAGCCGGTGATGCCCACCGGCTTACAACGCACTTATCCCAACTTAATGACCCAGGAGGGTGTGCGGGGACAGGAATGGGACGCTTGGGACGCAGCGGGCGGAAACCCGCCCGATCATACCACCCTCATCCCGTTTACCCGGGGACTGGCCGGCCCGATGGACTTTACCCCCGGAACATTTAGTTTTGAAAATCCCGTTTTACCGGATACGCGCGTCAAAACCACGTTGGCCAAACAGCTGGCATTGGCCGTGGTGCTGTACAGCCCGTTGCAGATGGCCTCAGACATGATTGAACATTACGAGCCCTATCCGGCACCGTTCGAATTTATTACCTCCTGCCCTACCAATTGGGCTAAAACCGTAATCCCACATGCCAAGATAGGGGAATACCTGACCTTGGCCCGGAAAGACCGGGAGTCGGACGACTGGTACCTGGGCAGCATTACCAACGGCAAGAGCCGCAACCTATCCCTGTCATTGGATTTTCTGGATAAAGGATTTACGTACCGGGCAAAGGTATTCAAGGACGGCGCAAGCGCATCGTATGACACCGACCCCTATCCGGTGGCTATTGAGGAACTGGACGTCACGTCGACGACAACCTTAGACCTCCAATTGGCCGCCGGTGGCGGTACAGCCATTATTTTCAGCCGGTTATAAGTTTTGCACAACGAACCTAAAGCCTCCGCATCATAGAGGAGTCAGCTGGCGGTCAGCGTGCAATCATCTTGCAGTCAGGGTGCGAAAAACAGCCAGCAGACCGCCGGCACAGTGCAGGCAGCGGGCTACGTCATGCGCAGCAGTCACGCAGCGGTCAGGCAGCAGGTACGCAGCCAGCCAGAAGACCAAACCGATCACCCAAGGTCACTGCAAACAATTACCCCACCTGATTGTTTTGGGAATATGGAATACGGGGTATTCCCGCAATCAGACGAAACGCTGAAAGCATCGTAAACTAACTAAACAGATCGTTATGAAAAGAAAAGCCAATCCCAAAACACGGCAACTGGATCAGCATGTGGTGGATAACAGTCAGCGCATCATGACCACAAACGACGGTGTTCCGGTTTATGACAACAACAACACATTGAAGGCCGGGAACCGGGGGCCTTCGTTGCAGCAGGACCACATCTATTTCGACAAACTGATGCACTTTGACCGGGAACGCATCCCCGAACGTGTGGTGCATGCCCGTGGTTCCGGAGCACACGGTATCTTTGAAGCGACCGCCGATCTCTCGCAATACACATCGGCTGCTTTCCTGAAAAAGGGAACAGTTACCCCTGTGTTCGTGCGGTTCTCCACCGTAGCGGGATTCAAGGGATCTACTGACCTTGCCCGGGATGTCCGGGGCTTCTCGGTGAAATTTTATACCGAGGAGGGCAATTATGACCTGGTGGGCAATAATATTCCCGTGTTCTTCATCCAGGATGCCATGAATTTCCCGGACGTGGTACATGCCGTGAAGCCGGAACCGAACAACGAAATGCCACAGGCTGCTTCAGCCCATGATACGTTTTGGGATTTCATCTCGCTCATGCCCGAAGCGGCACACATGACCATGTGGGTGATGTCAGACCGCGCAATCCCCCGGAGCCTACGCATGATGGAAGGATTCGGCGTCCATACCTTTAAATTCGTAAATGCCAAAGGCAAGGCGACATTCGTCAAGTTTCACTGGAAGCCCCGTCTAGGCGTACATTCGGTTGCATGGAATGAGGCCCAGAAGATTTCAGGATTCGATTCCGACTTTCACCGCAGAGACCTGTGGGAAGCCATTGAAAACGGTGATTTCCCGCAATGGGACCTGGGTGTACAGTTGATTCCGGAGGAAGACGAAATGAAGTACAGTTTCGACCTGCTCGATCCCACCAAGATCGTTCCCGAGGAACTCGTACCGGTACGGCTCATCGGCACGATGACGCTCAACCGGAATCCGGAAAATTTTTTCGCCGAAACAGAGCAGGCTGCATTTGATCCCGGAAGGGTGGTACCCGGTATCGACCTTTCAGACGACCCACTGTTGCAGGGCAGGGTGTTCTCCTACTTAGATACCCAAAATTACAGATTGGGTGGACCCAACTTCCACGAACTGCCGATAAACCGGCCAGTCAACGGCAAGCATAACAACCAAAAGGATGGCTTTGGCCGAATGGATGTTTTAAAAGGAGCCGTAAGCTATTTCCCCAACAGCAAGGCCGCCGGCTGTCCGTACCATGCCATGCTCAACGGGGAGACAGGATTCCAATCCCACAGGCAACCGATCGATGCAAAAAAGGTGCGCGAACGTTCTGATTCATTCGCAGATCATTTTACCCAGGCCCGCCTGTTTTTCAACTCGCAAAGCCCCGAAGAACAGGATCACATCGTAAGTGCACTCAGTTTCGAACTGTCAAAGGTAAGCGATGTGGATATACGCAAAAGGGAACTTGCCATCCTGAATCAAATCGATAAAACACTCGCCAAAAAGGTGGGCGATAACCTCGGACTGGTACCCGCGGCAGAACTGGATCCGATGACGGTAAAATTCGCCCGCTACAATCATCCCCGGTACCCCATTAAGCCCCCAAAACCGGAAATTAAAAAATCAGAAGCACTAAGCATGAAGGTTAAGCCCGGAGGCGGTACCATCAACTCAAGAAAGGTAGCATTCCTGATGGACGATGGGGTAAGCCAAGCCTCGGTAGACCGGATGAAACGTACATTGGAAAAGGAGGGCGCACAGGTGGTGCCAATTGCATCGCATGTCGGTAAGATCACCTTTAAAGAGGGGGGAGAAATGAACATCCAACATTCCTACCTGACTGAGGCATCGGTTTGCTACGATGCTTTTTATACACCAGACGGCGACTCCGTGGAGTCACTTGCGAAAAATGCTGACTACCTCCAATTCATCAACGAAGGATATCGGCACTGCAAAGCACTAGCCTTTGCCAGGGGTGCGGAAGAATTGGCCAAACGCTCATTTATCGAGAAAGACCAGGGGGTGATTTTCGAAAGTTCCGACAACCTTACCGGAGATTTTGTGGACGTGATGAAAAGGCACCGCGTATGGGAAAGAGAAAAACCGAGAAAGGTACCTTCCTGATCGGAGATTACGCATTTACTGCCACCCGGTAATGGGCTTTCGGCTGATATAGACGATGGCGGAGTCGCGGCGCCCATCCAGCTTTTGCCCTTTAACGAATCAAACTTTCAACAGCTTATCGATTGGGTCAAGGATAAGCAGTTGCTCACTCAGTTTGCAGGCCCGATATTTACCTTCCCAATAACGGTCGAACAGCTTCTGAAATATACACAAACCATCAATCGGCAAATTTTCTCAATTTCCGAAAGAACATCTGGCCAGGCAATTGGACACATTGAATTAGACCGGATAGACTACGAGCATAAGTCGGCCCGCGTATGCCGTTTTTTAATTGGACGTGAAACACACCGGGGAAAGAAATATGGCCAGCAGGCGTTGGAAGCCCTTCAAAAAATAGCCTTTGATGATTTGTCATTAAATCGTTTGGAATTGGTCGTCTTAGCAGAAAATGTATCCGCAATAAAATGCTACGAAAACTGCGGTTTTATGACAGAAGGCGTCATGAGGGAAAGTTATTGGATGAACGGAAAACCGGTATCTGCGCTAATGATGAGTATACTATCAAGTGAATATCGTGCACGTCACAATAACGGGGGATGATAAATTTTATGTTACGGCTCCCCCCTAAGCGGCAAAGTTGGATCAAAAAAATGCAAAAAATCTCACAGCTCTGATTACATTTGTCCCAACAAATGTAATCACTGAAAATCATGAAACTAAATCCAGCCAAAAGCCGTTTCTCCCTGCTGTTTATAGCGCTATTCACGTTGGTTGTATCGTGCGTAAAGCATGAAACACCTGATCCGGATATGCAATTCCCTTTCTCGGTAAAAGCAACCGCTGTAGCATCGAAAGGCAACGTGCGGCTATTCACGCAAGGAGGTGAAGTAACCGATGAATCCGTAATTGCCCGTTTCATTGCCGATGCCGAGGGATTCAATGCGAAATTCGAAGTAGCCCCCACGGATATAGTCACTTTCCATACCGATTCTACCGCCGAATTCAAAGCGTTAACCGGAGTAATCAAGGTAGCGGTACCAACGTCCAACAAACTGGCTTTCCGCTATCCGTTTACGCTTGATAAAATACAGCCGTCCATGTGGCAACCTCTGCTGGATCACCAACTGATTGCGAAAACAAACATCACGCATACGGTACCCACCGCTACCGGTTTCACCCACGTCGGCGAGGTAGTGCAGATCGCTTCCGGCGACTATCAATCTTTTGAATTGCCCGCTACGGTTTATAAGTTAAGCCGTTGGGTAGGCCAGGGAGATGCCGGTGCTTCTTCCTACATCAACTCGGGTGTGTTCAGCCCGTTTAACGAAGATTTTTTGGAAACCCTCCGTCCGCGTGATACCATTGCTTACCAAGAAGGCTGGTTACGATTTACGAAGTAAACAAAAAACGGAGAGGTCCATAATGACGGTGCAAAGGTTGTATAAAAAAAGAAACCCGTTACCTTGTAGATAACGGGAATCCGCCCCAATGGGGTTAGGGGCTATCAACCTAAACCTACTGCGAATATAAATATATTTGTCATTATTTACCAAAATTAAAAAACCTTTGTCCTGCTGCACCTCGTTTATTTAATGTTTCGGGGAATAGGACTTCTTGTAAGTCAACGGTGAGACACCTGTTTTCTCTTTGAAAAATTTCGAGAAATAATACTCCGACTCGAAATTGAGCTCATATGCGATTTCCTTGATCAGCTTATCGGTATATAAAAGGAGGTGTTTTGCCCGGTCGATTTTCAGTTGCAATAGATATTGGCCCGGAGCGATACCCGAATATTTTTTGAAGACTTTACGGAATAGGGAATAACTTATTTTCAGCTGGTCGGCGATTTCCTCGATGGTTACCTTCGTTTCCACATTTTCACGCAATAGCGCTGTTGCTTTTTGCACAAGCTGCTGATGGTCATCGTCAGTTCTGGAAAGCGCCTGTTGTTTGGATAATGAGTAAACCAACCCCAGTAGATACAGGACACAACCGCTTACCAGCGGCTGATATCCGGAGCGCTCGTACCGGGTGTAGTCTACGATGTCTTGATATAACCGGATGATATCCGGTCGGACCCCGGTAAAAAACACAGGCTTCTTTTTTGTAAAAAAAGAATGCCTAATCAGGTTATCCGCAATTTTCCCGTTAAAGCCTACCCAGTATTCACTCCAACCTGTTCGGTCTTGCGGCTTATAGCGGTGCCATTCGCCCGGAAACAACAGGATAACAGCCCCTTCACGAATGGTTATTTTACCACCGTTGGTCGACTCAAAGATGCCACTGCCCGCTGAGATATATATTAACTGATATTCCTGCAGGATTCTGCCTTGTTCCCATTTAAAGCGATATGCAGCCGGATGTTGTTGTTCATTTGGATAGGTATAGGCTTCGGGTATAGTCCCATATCCAACGTCCAATAGGGTCAATCCCCACTTTTCGTCAGCTTGGCTAGTTGGCAGGTACTTGTGGTAGGTATCCATAAAACTTAGTGACGAATATAATTAATTACCGGTGAAAATGAATTAGTTTTTCACCAGAATAACGGGTTGCTCTTGGTGTGCATTTTTATGCATCTATGTGAGAGTTCAGAAAAACTTCATGTACATTTGCGTTTATCAATTATAAAATGCATTAGGAGGAAATGGCTGCCAAAGTCTTATTGGATGAACGTACGCTACTATCCAAGGTAGCTGAGGGTGATCAACGAGCCTTCCGAGCCATTTATGACCACTACTACGATCGTATCCTTGGGTACGGCCTTCGCCTCCTCAAATCAGACCTGTTAGCCGAGGAAATGGTTCAACATGCTTTCTTAAAAATATGGACACTTGAAGAAAAGCTAACAGAAATCAAAAATCTTGAACGCTACCTGATAACCGTTGCGCGCAACCATGCGCTTGATGTGCTCCGCCGACGAAAGCTCACCGCCAGGGTAAACCGGGAAATCAGCATGGACTGGTCGGAATCACATAACGAGACCGAAGAAGAAATTCTACTAAACGATACACGCAGGATGCTTGACGAGGCTATTGAGTTACTGGCACCCCAACAAAAACGGGTCTATAAGCTATGCCGCCAGCAGGGTCTGAAGTATGACGAGGCGGCCAAAGAGCTAAACCTTTCTCCGGCAACTGTGCAATCCTATATGAAACTCGCCCTTAGCACGCTCCGAAAGCACCTCGCCAATCGCACGGACATCGTGGCAATGCTGATTATTTTCAAGCTCTTTTAAAAAAATCCACCTGATACCCCCAAAGTTTGCTGCGGTCCGTCTACTTAATAAAGGATGGCGGCAGAATGAACAAAAGCAGGATCACCTACTTGATTGAGCGGTATCTTAACGATACGGCAACAGCACAGGAGCTGGACGAACTGGAAAGCGTATTGGCAGATCCCGATGCCGATCGTATGATTAAAACTATCCTCCGTGACAGCTACTACCACTTACCTGAGGTTACGGGAAATCATTCGGATAGCGAAGCAAAAGAGCGGATATTCCAACAGATCGTTACACAGTCGCAGCAACAGACGGAACCAGCAAAGCGCATAACGGAGAGACTGCTCAAGTGGTTACCTTATGCCGCAGCGATCGTTATCGTTGCAGCAATCGGATTATTGATTTGGAACAATAAACGGCCATCTCATCAAGAAATAGCCGCTGCCGAGATATATCCGGGTGCAAATGGTGCTACCCTCTCGCTTGCCGATGGCAGAACCATCGCCTTGGATCACACCCAAGGCGGAATCAAGGTCGGAGCGGGAGAGATTACCTACAGCGACGGTCACTCCCCCATCCTTAAACTGGGTGACGGCGGGGAGCCTGTTGAAAAATTAATGCTTTCAACACCCAAGGGAGGCACATATACGGTCACGTTGCCTGACGGATCGAGGGTTTGGCTTAACACGGCCAGCACACTAACCTACCCCTCACAGTTTAATGACGCGGAGCGGGTGGTTCACTTAGAAGGCGAAGCGTATTTTTCAGTGAACAAAAGACCCGGAAAATCGCGGGAGACCCAAGAAATTCCTTTCAAGGTGGTAAGTAACGGGCAAGTAGTACAGGTACTGGGAACAGAATTCAACATATCAGCCTATGCCGATGAGCCCGAAGTCCAGACCACCTTAGTAGAGGGCCGCGTACGTGTTTCGGTAGATAAGGGTGCAGCAACAGGTGTATCGAAACATGCAACCACTACCCTATTGGAGCCAGGCGAACAAGCGATAAACCGAGCGGGCGTCCTCGATGTTCAGGCGGTAGATCCGAATCAATATACGGCATGGAAAGATGGCCTTTTCTATTTTGAAAGATCACCGCCTCAAGTTGCAATTGCACAGCTGGCGCGCTGGTATGATCTTGAAGTAGTTTATCAAGGGAAAACCCCGCAGGTTAACATTTTTGGGGTAATTGACCGGAATAAATCGCTGGGCTCCGTCCTGAAATCACTTGAAAAAAGCGGACTCAGATTCAGGGTAGTCCACGTGAATGGAGTTAATCAGCTTATCGTTTTGGGAGAGCACTAGGCGGATCTCAAAACCATTGTTAAACATAAAGGTAAATCATGAAAACATAGAATCAAAGAGATACAGTTAGATCGAATTCCAACAAAAAAACGGATGATGCTGACGACATCACCCGCTTCGTTTTGCTTGGACTGATACCCGGCCATGGTGTTAGCTAGGGCCGAAAACCAATTTTTTAACCATCCAAACTATACAAATATATGACTTTTACACGATGTGTAAGGGGATATCCCCGGCCTTTTAGATACCGATTAGTACTCATTATGAAATTAGCGATTTTCTTGACCGTTGTTTTTATATTCCAAGCATTCGCTGAAGGTAAAGCACAGAAGATAACACTTAACGCCCGAAACACCACGCTACGCGATGTGATGTTGGAAATCCAAAAACAACAGGGGTATTCGTTTCTGTTTCGTGGCGACCATATTGCGGATACGCGCATAGATGCCCGGTTAGAGCAAGTTGAATTTGCGGAGGCCATGCAGAAAATTTTGAGAGGTCACGGACTCGATTGGTCGATAGACGATGGCATCATAACTATCATGGCCGGACAAACCGAAAAACATCAGCCGCCATCCCCTGTGCAAGACCATACGGTGACGGGTATTGTAACCGACGAGTCAGGAACGCCACTGGAGGGGGTGACGGTAAGTGTCGTTGGCCAAAATATACGTACGAAAACCGGTCGGCAGGGTGATTACCGGATCACATTGCCCGATGAAGATGCGAGACTGGCCTTCAGCAGCGTTGGTTTTGAAACGCAGGAACAGCCGACACGCGGGCTTACCAACCTGAATATTACCCTGAAAACCGCAATAGACGATTTGAATGAGGTGGTGGTGGTGGGGTACGGATCGGTGAGGAAAAGTGACATTACGGGCAGTGTAGCTTCGGTAAAAGGTGAAAAAATCACAAATACCAGTTCAGGAAGTTTCGAGGCACTACTGCAAGGCCGCGTAGCGGGTTTACATGTAATCAATAGCAACAGTGATAACCCGCAGGGTGGGTCGACGGTGCGGGTTCGGGGGATTAGTTCCATCAACGGCTCGAACGCTCCGCTCGTTGTAGTTGATGGAATCCCCTTTGGTGATGCCGGGGGGTTAAACCTGATCAATCCGAATACCATCCTTTCAATGGAGGTACTGAAAGATGCCTCGGCCACAGCGATTTACGGTTCGCGTGGGGCAAATGGCGTTATCATGATTACCACGAAACGCGGCGACAAACATGTGCCCAGCGTTTGGCTCGACCAAAAGACGAGCTTCGGTGCATTCAGCGAGAAACTGGATTATTGGCGGGACCCATTGCTTATGGCCGAGCTGGCGGATGAGGCAAACGAGAATGCGGGTATTGACCCGATATATATCGGTAAAAAGGATGCAAATGGAACGTATTATCCATCGAGGGCGGATATAGCCAGCGGTGCATGGCCTTATTATACGGAATGGGCGGATTATGTGTTCCGACCCACGGCGATAACGTCAGAGACAAATCTCGGTGTGCAGGGCGGCGGAGATAAAAGTCAGTACTACCTGGGGCTTGGCTACTATGACGGCGAAGGCATGCAACGGAAGGATGACTATAAGAAGGTTACATTGGATTTATCTTACCAGCATGAGTTGTCGGAGTACCTAACCATTATTTCGAAAGCTGGCTTCATTGACGGAGACCGTAACCGGAATTATGGCATGAATTACCAGCGTAACCCTTTGTTTCCGGTATTTAACGGCGATGGTACCTATTTCAAAGCAAATGCCCTGGACTATGGGAATGCGCTGGCAATGACCAACGAAAGAAAAGACGTATCTCCGAATACCGACGGGTATGCAACGCTTCAATTCAATGTGAAACTTGCCAATCCGCTTGAGCTGGTTTTACGGGGGAACGCGCGTGCGGGAACGGCGGGTCATAACTTTTATAACCCCCGTGTTTATACCCAGGGTGGCGATCTGTATGACGGCGAAGGCGGCATTTCGTCGTCTTCATACAAAAACGTAACACTGGATGGGTACCTGACGTATACCAACACCTTTGCAGAGCGGCACGCGTTTACGGCGATGGGTGGTGTAACGTATGAAAACGGAACAAATAAGACCCTGAATACGATAGGACGGGGATTCGCAAACGATAATCTGATGGAGGAAAATATGTCTGGCGCAACAGAACGCTTCATCACGAATGGTTTCAGTGAAACGGTTCTGGCTTCGGGATTCACGCGCTTTAATTACGCCTTTGCCGACAAATACCTATTCACTTTCACCGCGCGCGCAGATGGAAGCTCCAAATTCGGCGACAACAACAAATGGGGGTTTTTCCCTTCGGGAGCAGCCAGTTGGCGGTTATCTGAGGAGGCGTTCCTAAAGGATGTCGAGGCTATTGATGACCTGAAAATCCGTGCGAGCTATGGCATTTCCGGAAATCAGGGCATCGCACCGTATCAAACCATTTCAAAATACGGACAGGACTACTATTACCTCAACGGCGAGGAGTTTATCATTTATGGCCTAGGCCAGCAAATCGGAAGGGAAGGTATCGGCGACCGCTATGTACAATGGGGCGGTATGGCAACGAAAGACTTACGCTGGGAAAAAACGTCGCAGTTTGACCTCGGATTGGACGCTTCGTTGTTTCACAACAGGCTTAGCATAACCCTTGATTATTACTATAAGAAAACAAGTGATCTGCTGCGCCAGCAATTCCTCAACCCGAGCACTGGGTTCGACCGGGTGTGGACGAATGACGGAGAAATCGAAAACCGGGGGTTCGAACTGGCAGTGGATGGACGGATTTTAACCAGCGGAAAACTAAAATTCGATGCCGGATTGGTGTTCTCACTCAACCGGAACAAGGTGCTTAACATTGGTTCACAAGAAAAGTCGGGATATGTGGTCGACAAAAACGGACTCCGGTACGAACCTTATGGAAGTGGGATCTTTAGCGATGCATATTTAAATGTGCTGGCTATCGGCCAGCCGGTGAACGCATTTTATGGCTATGAAGTAGATGGGATTATCCAGGAAATGCCTGATAACCCGGTGAAAATGACCAGACCCGGCGAATTTAATTACGTGGGGCTGCGGGAGGACGGAACACTTGACCCCGATATGCGCCGAATTATCGGGGATCCGAATCCGGACTTTACTTCCAGCCTGAACCTCCAGCTGAGGCACGATGCGGGAATCGACTTCTCACTCATGCTCTACGCCATGTATGGAAATGATGTTTTCTCCACCCGTAAGCTGGATCGGATATCACTGCAGAAGGATCGGTGGACGGGTGAGAATCCGAACAATGTGCGTCCGAAACTTCGGGCAGACCGGCAGTACTTCGCATCTTCCTGGTTTGTGGAAGATGGCAGTTTCCTCCGGATACAGCACGTGACCCTGGGCTACACATTCCAACGTATTCCATTTCTCCAGCAAGCCCGTATTTTTCTGAATGCTACGAACCCCATTGTGTTCTCCAACGTAAGTGAATATGATCCTGAAGTGGGTGAAAATGGCAGGGGAAGCGCTCCGTATCCGCGCGTGGCAATTTACACAGCGGGTCTGCAATTGAAGTTTTAAGCAACCATAGTTAAAAAAGACATGACTACAATAAAAAATCTTTTTGCCGGCTTACTTTTATTAGTTTCCTTATCTTCCTGTAACGACATGCTGCTGGAACAACCTTACGGTGTGTATTCGGATAATAATTTTTTTACAAGTGAAGCCGACGCGCTGAATGCGCTGCTCTATGCGTATGATCCGATCAGTAACATCGAGTATGGAGCCCGGTTCTTGTTTAATCTTACGGATATTCCTACGAACCAATACCGATCCTACAATAAAGGATTGGAAACAGGCCTGTTCGAATGGGACGTCAATCCCAATACGGAGGAAATTCTCTATTTTTTCAAATACTGCTACCTGGGCATTACCCGGGCAAACAGCGTGCTCGAAAATGTGGGTAGTATGACCAATATTTCAGACGAAGCCCGCCGCCAATTTTTGGGCGAAGCCCATTTCTTAAGGGCATTCCATTATTTTATGCTGGTCCGCATCTACGGCGAAGTGCCCTATCATGTGAAGGTAGTACAGGGTGTGCAGGAGGCAAAAGTACGTTTTGGATCCCTACCGGAATTATACGATCTCATCATCGCCGATTTAAATGAGGCAATCACGCTGATGAACGTTTCCAAACAGCAAGGGCGTGCAGACAAAGTGGCTGCCCAGGCACTATTGGCAAAAGTATACCTTACCCTGGCATCGTCGAAAGAAACAGGTGCCCCCGGCTATGAGTGGGTTTCGGATGTGGATAACCTGTTTGCCAATGCGGCAGAAACCGCCGGGCAGGTATTGCGTGGACAGAACACGTACGGCCTGGACCCGAATTTACTCAACGTCTATGACGTTGAACATCAAGCAGACGGAAAGGAGCATATTTTTATAACTTCCATGACCCGCGAGGGAAGCGGTTTTGAGGGAAATTACTCGCAACTACCCCAAATATTCACGATCGGACTTCCCAATGTCTATGTCGCTAATACGCTGACAGGGGACGGCGGAGTGATGCCAGTAATCCAACCGGGGCAGCAAGGATGGCAATACTACCGGGTGGACAATGAATTTTACCATAGCTTCGACGACAACGATCTGAGAAAACGTTTAATGGTGACGACGATTTACAATGCCGATGGATCGGTATTGGCCAACTGGTCTGAAGATAATCTGACAAGCTCCAACCCTACGCTTTTTGCATTCTTCTATCCGTTTAGCCGGAAATACACCGATCCACATTCCAATTCGCACCGCACCAGTGCCAATCTCTACCTCATCCGTTTTGCAGAAGTGGCATTGACTTATGCAGAGGCGGCGGGGCCAACCGATGAGGGGTATTACTGGATCAATCAGGTAAGAGAACGAGCCGGTTTAGATGAGTTGCCCCCGGGGCTGTCTGCACAGCAATTTAAAGAAGCCGTGTGGGACGAGCTGACTTTCGAGCTTGCTTTTGAAGGGCATGGCCTCTTTGAGCTGCGGAGAACCAACCGTGTGCTTGAGGAAGTAACCAATAAACCCGTAAATGAAGAATATGCCTATTTTTTCCCTGTTCCGCAGCGCGAACTCGATTTGAATCCAAAAAATTAACCAAAATTTCGAAATGAAAAGGAAATGTAAATATGTGTGGGTTTGGCTGTGCCTGGTGGCAATTTCTGCATGCAGCAAATTGGAAAATGAACTGACCACGGGATCCAAAATAACATTGACTTCGCAAGAAGAAGTAAATAACTTTAAAGCAGATGGTGACATCTTGCAATTGACAATCAGTGGTGAATCCATTACCGATCTTTCGACATTGAATGTGCAGAAAGTCAAAAACCTCATCATCGAAAACACCGGGATTGAACAGTTACGCATACCGACCTTAAATGCGATCACCGTCATGATGCATATAAAAGGTAATCAACGGCTGTTATCACTCGATGGCCTGGATAATCTACGATTTATAAACGGAAGTTTAATCATTGAAGACAACGATGCACTGGAGGATATATCGGGAATATTGGGACTGAAGGTTTTTACCGGTAGTCTAACCATTACCGGCAATGACCGGTTGGGGAAAAATGAAGTTTGCCTAACCGATCAGCTAGGCTTTTGTGTCATTAAACACCTGGTGGAAAGCGGTATATTTTCAGGCACGCTCACGTTGGCAAGTAACCACCCCGAAGCACCAACATCACTTCAGACAATTGGGCAGATCTCCGGCGACGATGTGATCAGTTACACGCTGGGATCAAAAGCCGATATCGAGAATTTCAGCCCGCTGTCGGATACCGTGCTGAACCTTACGGTAACCGGAAAGGAAATCAACTCGTCGTTATTAAACTCGCTTAGCAGCAAAATAAAATGGATCAAAGGTACAGTGCTCATCGAAAACACCGTTATTGTGGAGACAGAAGGCTTTTTTGACAAGGTGCATTGCGATGGCAGCATTGTACTCAGGGACAACCCAGAGCTCTTCAACCCGCAGGGATTCAGAGGTTATCGGCACATCAAAGGAGACTTAATTATCGAGAACTGCCCCAAGCTGGCCTTTTGGTGGTCCGCAGAAGGAAACGTCGGATTTTCCGGAATCGAGCAAATTGACGGCAGCCTGACCGTTAATCCCGCCATTGGCCTTGAATCGGGTGGAGCAAGTTTCTTAAGGCTAGCTCATGTGGGTGGCAATTTTGTTTTAGTGGGCAGTCCTGACGCGGGAAACATCTGGAACCTAGATACCTGGTACAGCATCGGCGGAGGAATCAAGTATATCGGTGGTGATTTGATATTCAGAGACCATTTCACGGTGAATGGTTTGAGTGGTTTCCAAGGACTTGAACACATCGGTGGCGATGTCTACATCTTGGATAACGGTGCAGGGAATAACCAAGAGATCCCGCTGATGAACACCGATAATCAAATCGGCTTCTGTATCGTCAAAACACTGATTGACAAAGGGGTACTGAAAAAGAAAAATCCAACCGTTCAGCTGCGGGTGAAACCGGGAGCACCACTGATAGATTTAAATACGTTGGCTGCATGCCAATAATTAAAAATACAAATGATAAGATCATGAAAAGATTAAGAGAAATAACTGGAGGCATGTGGATGAAAAAAATGATAGTTAAGGGATTCATCCTCGCAGCTGTATTATTGGGGGCGTGTAGCAAATCCGGAGAAGGAACCGTAAGCAAGACCAGACCGCATTTCGAGCGGAACTATACGTTTTCCGATGGGAACGTACCCCGTAATGTATTGGAAAGCTACCTTTCACGGGCCATCCTACAAGCGGAATACCTAAATACCGAAGGGTTTTATAACGATGGAGTATACCCTTATAAAGCGGATGACTTCCGCATGCTCAAGGAAGTTGGTGCAAAATTTATCGGCCGGGCAATCTACTCCTGGGATATCCCGGAGGCGTTTGTAAACCCGGCATTCCTGGCAAATGCGAAAGAGCGGGTGGAGCAAATGCATGCATACGATCCGGAAGTAATCTTTCAGGCCTGTTTATTCGAAATTGTGTCTACAAAGGTTGCGCAAATCCCCGTTCCCGACTGGGTTTTCGAAGCGTTCGACTTACCCGTTGAAGTCAGGAATTTTGATTATACACAGATGCTAAACGAAGAAGGAAAGTTCATTAACCATTGGCGAGAGGGAGCGAGTGTACCCGATATTACACGGATCGAATCACAGCTGTTCTTCTACTTCATGGCGGCGTCGTACATTGACATCGGCATCGAAGCACTTCACTTCGGTCAGGTAGAATTGATGGCCATGAATAGCAACGGAGGTGGTCCGGAAGCCTGGGATACCGTACTGAAGAAAGTGAGGGAGTATGCACAAGCCCATGCTCGCAGGGGAACGGTGTTGTGCGACGGGCATATGGGAAGCGGTGGTATGGTAATCGACGGCAGGTTACTATTCGATTTTGTTTCGTTTCCGATGCGCATCAAAGAGATTATAGGTGATCCTCAAAAAGGGGAATTGAAAAAGTTTCACCTCGATGCCATTTATGGCCGCACCAAAGGTGGCATTACCCCAAGTGGCTGGAGCTGTGATCAGGTACCTTACATTGTTGAATTGGACAACTTCGGAATCAGCGACCACCCCGGTACACCAAACCTAAATGACCATTTTGTTTGGGGTTTTGACGAAATCTCCTGGTTTGCCAAGCAGCCTGAGGCCTACCGCAATGAATTCCTGCAATATGCCGACGGGTGGATCGAGCGGGTGGATCCGAATGGCTTTATCCAGATGCCCGGAAGCCGGGTTACCACGGGCACCGAGGGAAATCGCTACCGCGCAAATGCACCCAGTGATTCATGTCCCTTAGGTATGGGGCAAGAACAAATAATCAAAACGATCTGGAATCAATGATGCATATCGGCACCCCGGGTTGCCTTTAATGGCTTTAACGGCAACCTGGGGCTGTTCGGATTTAACGCCAACCTAACCCGGGTGCAACATGCTTCAAAATAGAAGACAGCACGTGCACATTATAGTCAACTCCCAATGTATTGGGTATCGTCAAAAGGAGCGTATCCGCTTCCTGAATGGCTTCGTCTTGCCCCAATTCTCTGATCAGTTGATCCGGTTCAGCGGCGTAACTTCTTCCGAAAATGGTCCGTTTGTCATTTTCAATTATTCCGATTTTATCAACCCGACCGGCTTCCTGTCCAAAGAAATAGCGATCCTGATCGGTTACCAATGCAAAAATAGATCGACTCACCGAAACCCTTGGTTCGCGTTGGTGGCCTGCCTTTTTCCACGCTTCTTTGTACAACCGGATTTGCTCTGCCTGCTGTATATGGAAAGGTTTGCCGTTTTCGTCGTATTTCAGGGTAGAGCTTTGCAGGTTCATTCCATTTTCCGCGGCCCAAACGGCCGTAGCATTGGAAGCAGCTCCCCACCAGATACGTTCCCGCAATCCTTCTGAATGCGGCTCCAAACGTAACAGGCCCGGTGGATTCGGAAACATCGGGTATGGATTCGGCTGTGCGAATCCGATTCCCTTTAATTTATCCAAAAATTCCAATGCTTTACGGCGTCCCATGTCTGCGTCGGTTTCACCTTCACCCAGCTCATATCCAAAATAACGCCAGCCGTCGATGACTTGTTCCGGCGAACCTCTGCTGATTCCCAATTGCAACCGCCCTCCCGATATTAAATCAGCAGCTCCGGCATCTTCCACCATGTACAGTGGGTTTTCATAACGCATATCGATTACACCGGTTCCAATCTCGATATTGCTTGTCTTGGCACCGATAGCCGAAAGCAAAGGAAATGGCGATGCCAACTGAGCCGCAAAATGATGTACCCGAAAATATGCTCCATCTAACCCCATTTCCTCGGCGGCAATAGCCAAATCAATGGATTGAAGCAAGGTGTCGCTTGCTGTGCGGGTTTTGTAAGCGGGATGATTGGACCAATGTCCAAACGATAAAAATCCTATTTTCTTCATAAATCGTTTTACAAAGGTAATAATTATCATCCTGCTTCAGCCCATCACGCATTTGGTTATCAGGCCCGGTTATATTCTTTGGCCGCCAAACAAAAAACCCGTTACCTAAGATAACGGGCCGCCCCAATGGGGTTAGGGGCTATCAACCTAAACCTAAGACGAAGATACTGAAAAAACCCAATCTCTCAAAAGATTTTAATTTTTGAGGTAGGTCCCTGTTTGGTGATGCACCCCCGAAAGTATCTTATTCCGTTGTTAATTTGGCAAGGGCTTCGTTCTTTCCATTATCAAGAAAAAGATTATTGCCTTCTATCCGATAGCTTTTTGTTTGCTCCAATGCGTCAAAAAACTGTCCTTCCAATTCCAGATTAGGGCACGCCATCATTGTGGCTCCGCCCTGTGACAGCTCAATGCCTCCGTCTTCTTTCAGTTCAAAGCTCCCCATAAAATTATTACAGCCCCCGTTTCCGTTCAGTCTGTTTGTCTCCTTGTTAAAAATCAGGTGTGGTTCTTTATTGAAAGTCGTATCCAATTGGATGGCTTTACCGCTTAATTCGATCAATTTCCATTCTTTACCAAACAAATCAGTTGCATCAGCTGCTACCTGCTCTTCAACTGTTGCTTGTTGTGAGGTGTTTTTGGTGTTTGTGTTATCGCAGGCCGCTGCTACAACTGCCAATGCGACGATTAAAAGGCTTCTTTTCATAACTTTATTTAACATATTATAGGTAAACTTACTCAAAAATACTCACTTTCTTTCGCTTGGCTGCTATACTTTTTGTTCAGCAAATAACGTAAAGCGAAGCCCCGAAACGGGGAGAATCGGGGCTTTCAAACTAACCAATTATAAACCTAAATTATGAAAAGACAATTTTTTATTAACTGTTTATATAACGCACCAAGATGTGGTTTTGTTACAACGAAAATGTTAAGATTTGTTAAATGAATCTTAAAGTGGTCAAAAAAGAAACCTGAGGCATCAATACATCCACCGTGCATCGTTTTCCATCACGTCCCTGTACCGGAACTCTGCTATCCGTTTGATCAGTTCTTCGGGCAGCGGTTGATCGTACGGGAACTGTATGGTATCCTTACCGGTTTTATAAGGAGCCAATTCCTTCCTGAATGGCTCCAATGAAGGCCCCGTGGGCATAAATCTCAGGTGGCTTTTGAAAGCAGCATACGAAAATAGAATTCGCTTTTCGATTAAAACAGGCTGCCCCCATTTCAGTTCCTCGGACGCGTTTGGGGCAATGGATTTCAACAGGGAACGGATTTCGTTCAACTTTTCCCGGGCATAGTCAGGAGCCATATCAACGTATTCGTCTACAGTGTTTGGTTTTGAAGCAGGCATGGCAAGTAATTAAAGTTTTTTTAACAGTTATCTATTTTCCTAGCATCTTTACAAAACTATTGTTTCAGACAGACTTTTTTGCCGGGCAAAAGCGACGAATTAGCGGTGAATTTGAGACAAAATGATTGCGACCGCTCCGAAGGGATATCGTTTTATGTTTCCTGAACGTCTTACACATCTGCAATACCGTAGCATTGGGGTCCAAAATCAATTTTGTTTCTGTTGTTGTATTTCATTAATCATCTTAGCAGCGTTGTCATTTTTGGGATCGAGTGCGAGTGATTTTTGGTAATTGGCAATCGCGAGATCCAATTCACCAAGCTTCATACAGGCTTCGGCATAGCTGTCGTACACATTTGAACTACGTGGATACAGGTACATATTGATCTCAAAGACCTGTTGTGCTCGCCTTGTCTCTCCGGATCCCAGCAGCCGGTACCCCAATTGATTCAACCGGCCTTCGTCAACGGCGGGATCTTCAGGATGTGCCTTGACCAAGCTTCGATAGGCGTCAAGCGCACCCCGGAAATCGCCTTCAACAAGCTTTTCGTAGGGCACTTTCTCTCCGGCTTTCATGGATGGGTAAGCGGCGGAAGTTGCTCCTGTGTAGGGATTGAGTAGGATTAACTGGCGTTTACCAGACGACTTGTCCAGTCTGAATTGGATATGCTGATCCTGCTTGCGGGTCACAAACGTGCTATCGGCTATACGGACCAACTCTTCGGGGTTACCTTCAATGTCCTTGGTCCATATTTCATATCCATCACGGTATACAGTGATCACCTCCTCATTTCCCGACCGGTAGCGGCCCTCAAGAGTAATGGTATCCTTTCCAGTGGCTCTCCGGTATACGGGCACATAATTGTCCCAGCCGTACGTAAGGGCAACGGAACGTATCAATTCATCAATGAATTGAGGCTGGTTGGCATTGGTCATAACCACGACACCGTATCCTTTTTCCCTATGCGCGACGAGCATGCTGGAAAAGCCTTCATTCCATCCGCCGTGATTGAAATACGTATCGTCCTTCCGCTTGTCGAGAAAGATACCCAATCCGATGAAATCGGTGACATAGGGTGTCAGCATTTCTGCAACCATTTCCTTCGGCAGCACCGCATCGGATCGCCCTGCATAGGTTTGCTGTATATTAATCGCAAACCGGGCAAGGTCGGTTGCAGTGGTCCACAGTCCCGCGGCCGCCAACTCGGGATATGTATGTCGTTTGCCATCGGTCATTGATCCATCGGGCAGGTAACCGGTAGCGGCCAGCTTGAGCGCCGCCCCCGTAAGCGGCTGCGTATACGAACTGTTTTGCATGCCAAGCGGCTGTAGCACCAATTCATCCATTAGCACAGGAAAGGGCTTTCCGGTTACATCGATCATCAGCTGCTGTAAAATGCAAAAGCCACCGCCGGAATAGCGGAAACTTTCGCCCGGCAATTTATCCACACGGATCGCCGGTGTATTGGCGGGAGTCACGCCATCCAGCACCTGCACGAGACTAGGCAAAGGAACGCCTGGGCCATATCCCGGAAAACCGTGTACCGTTGTGCCCGCCGTATGGCTAAGCAGTTCCTTGAGTGTGACATGGTGCTTAAGCGTCCACTCATTTTCAGGCAGATGCCACGTCTTCAGGTAGCTGTTGATATCTTCGCCGAATGCGAGTCTATTTTCGTGCACCAGTCGCAATGCGCCATATGCTGCCACGGGTTTGCTGATGGAAGCCGCTTGAAAAAGGGTTTGATCGGTTATAGGCTCGCGACTTTGCGTGTCCATAACCCCGTAACTTTTCGACCAGGCGACCTGGTTGTCATAGATGACCGCAATGCTCACACCCGGTACGCCGTAATGCGCCATACGCGCTTCAATGGTCCATGTGGAATCGCCCTCGATCAGGACCGGCCCGGTTAGGTTTGTTTCCACTTGTCTGATGCGATCTTCCGGTGCCCGGGTACAGGCGAAAAACAATGCAGCGGATAGGAAGGCAACGAGAAAATGATTGTTTTTCATCATGTTGAGCTTTAATGGGCGGCGGACGTGGATATCAAAATCGTTATGAAAAGAAATGCAAGGTAGAAAAAATTGATGGGTGCACAAAAATTTCCAAAGTCAGGTTGAGAAGAATATACTTAGACCAGGAGGATGAAGCCAAAAAATTGTTATCCTTATCCATATTGATTTCAAAAATTTGAATATCTTTGCATCCCCGTTCCCGTAGTTCAATGGATAGAATTTCAGATTCCGGTTCTGAAGATAGGGGTTCGAATCCCTTCGGGAACACAAATCTTACCATCAAAACGTACAAAAGCCTGTAAATTGACCATTTGCGGGCTTTTTGTTTTTATCAGCATCCCGATTCATTCAATTATTCGCATAAAAACAGTGCGTAATTCGGTGAGTCAATTCCTAACCTACTGCTACTCACTGAAAGCGCATTAAGTTGTTGATCGACAACCCGTTCAATACCTGAACATCTTGACTACCGTAGGCTGCAAGGCTACATTTGTTCACCATAAATGATGTATTATCATGAGTACAAATTATTCCTTGCTCTTCTACTTGAAGAAACCAAAAAACTATGTTAGCGGCCCCGTTCCCATTTACATGCGGATTACCGTTGACGGAATCCCGAAAGAAATTTCAATCAGCCGGTCGGTCGACCCCTCCCGATGGAGACCCAAAGCGAATCGAGCCGCAGGCACCAAAGAAGAAAGCCGTACATTAAACAGCTACCTTGAAACCCTTGTCCGGAATATAGAGGACGTCCATACGGTGCTTGTCAAGGAAAATGCCGTTATCACCGCCGAATCGCTGAAAATGCGGTTTCTTGGACAGGACACCAAAAGACATTACCTGATTGAAATATACCTTGACCATAACCGAAAGATAGAAGCCCTGCTCGGAAAAGGATACAAGCCTGGCACGCTGAAAGGTTACAATACTTCAGTTGGTCACCTTACCGATTACGTGCTAAAGCAATACGGGGATATGGATATTGATATTCAGCGCATCGACCACGCATTCATTGAGGGTTACGAATTCTTCCTCCGCACGGAAAAAAGTTGCAGCCCCATATCAGCAGCCAAATATATGAAGCACTTTCGCAAGGTTGTCAAATTGTGCCTTGCCCACCGCTGGATTACCGCAGACCCATTCGTATTTTACAAGAATACCGCCAAGCCAAAGGAAAAAGGATTCCTCACACAGGACGAACTTGACCGGATAATGGCCAAGCAATACGTCACGCCACGGTTGGCTCATGTTCGCGACATATTCATTTTCAGTTGCTACACCGGCCTGTCGTATGCCGATGTGAAGAAATTGAGAAGTTCGGTCATCACAAAGGGTGTGGACGGCAAACTGTGGATATTGAGCAGCCGAGAGAAAACGGAGACGGTTACCAATATCCCCCTGCTGCCGCAGGCCAAGAAAATCATAGACCGCTATGCGGACTACCCTCCCTGTGCTTCCAAAGGGGTGGCACTTCCCGTATTGAGCAACCAGAAGATGAACAGCTACCTCAAGGAGATAGCCGACCTGTCCGGCATCACCAAAACGCTGACTTTTCACATGGCTCGACATACCTTCGCAACCACCGTAACATTAAGCAACGACGTACCCATTGAAACAGTTTCCAAGATGCTCGGTCACACAAGTATCAAGACCAACCAGCATTACGCAAAGCTGCTGGATACGCGAATCGCTAACGATATGCAGACTTTACAGCGTAAGTTGTCAGGAAATTAATTTACCCATACTTGATACCCGTTTGGAGATATTTTAGGTTACCAAACGGATATTAGAAACAGTATATAAACACAAAACATTATATTTGAATCATGGCCAAAGCAACAAAACCAACAATAGGCACTTATATCGACCCATTAACCGATTTCGCATTTAAAAAGCTCTTTGGAAGCGAACCAAACAAGGACTTGCTGATTGACTTCCTCAACGGCGTGTTCCGAGGGAGGAAGCTCATCGTGGATTTGGTATACAACAAAAACGAGCATCCCGGCGAAACGGTAAACGAGGGCAGTGCCATATTCGACCTAACCTGTACCGGAAACGATGGGGAGCAATTTATCATTGAAGTACAGCGGGGAAAACAGGGCAACTTTAAGCAACGGGCAATCTTCTATACCAGCCGCTTAGTCAGCGAACAGGCTCCAAAGGGTCGGCGTTCGGAGTGGGCTTATGATGTGAAAGAAGTATACCTCATCGCGCTCTTGGAAGATTTTTCCTTGGATGCGGGTAATGACCAAGAGTTTCTGCACGATATTTGCCTAAGTAACAGGGAGACAGGGAAAGTTTTTTACGAAGGGCTGGGGTATATATTCATTGAATTGATTAAATTTGTAAAAACGGAAGCGGAACTGGATACCGACCTTGACAAATGGCTCTATGTTTTGAAGAACATGAGCAGCATGAATAAGATTCCGGTATATCTGCGCAAACCGATTTTTGAAAAACTGTTTAACATTGCTGAATACAGCAATCTGACAAAGGAGGAAAAGACCATGTACGATACAAGTCTGAAACGCAAATGGGACAACAAA
>Ga0182746_1000255_pt1 | contig 88011 bp, 72 predicted proteins | sample eDN3rd30CBELigOP_FD_128881 | JGI IMG/M metagenome (GOLD analysis project Ga0182746, IMG submission 128881) | Enriched Organic Plus compost microbial communities from Emeryville, California, USA - eDNA 3rd pass 30_C BE-Lig OP (version 2) (version 2) ...
CAATGCTCCGAAGCAATGTTTCATCGTTAAGCAATTGTTGCTTTACATCGATCGAGGCCTGAATAAGGCTTTTTATTTTATCCATATTAAATGGTCCAGGTTTTTAATCCGTGTTTCACAAACTGATAGTTGCGGTGCTTTCCTCCAAATCTTTCGAGTTCTTTTATCACTTTATATTTCGTGTTGCCCGGACAATAAAAGATCATGAAACCGCCACCGCCGGCACCGGATATTTTTCCGCCCGTTGCGCCAGCTTCACGGGCTGTTCTGTAAATATCTTCCATCAGCGGGTTGCTGATACCCTCTGCCATTTGCTTTTTTTGCTGGAACCCAAAATCCAGTATCTCTCCTATCTGTGCCAGCCTGCCTTTCAATAAAGCTTCCTTCATCTGCTGGGCCTGTTCTTTCAGTTGATGCATCGCATCAATGGAGCTGCCTTTCTTTTCTTCCACATTCTTGCTTTGTTTTTTGATGATCTCCGCTGATTCGCGGCTGGTGGAGGTATAATATAAAAGCAAATTGTTTTCCAGTTCAAACAAATACTCCTGTCTTATCCGCAAAGGATTTACAATAACCTTATCATCGCCATAAAACTCCATGTAATTGACACCGCCGAATGTAGCTGCATACTGGTCCTGTTTTCCTCCGGCCAGTTTCAGATCATTCCGTTCTATGTCATACGCATAATGCGCCATATCATATTCACCCAATGGCAGGCGAAGCATTTCCGTGAAAGCGCCGATGATCGCTACCACCAGGGTGGATGAAGTGCCCAGCCCGGAGCCGGCAGGTGCATCTACAAAAGTGGAAAGACGAAAGCCCTTCTCTCCTATTCCATAATCCTTTTGTATGCGGTTGTAAACACCTTTCAGCAAGTCAAGTTTTCCATTGATGGGTAATGAGGGCATCCAGTCATACACTTCTTCTTCATCGCGGTCAATGGCCTGTAAGATGATCTTTTTTTCATCCAGCAGTTCAATAGTAGCATTGGCATATAAGGAAAGTGTGGCATTGAGGATAGCGCCGCCATGAAGATCACTGTAGGGGCTTACATCCGTGCCGCCACCAGCCAGGCCGATTCGTAAAGGCGCTTTGCTTCTATAGATCATGGGTCTGTTTACAATTAATGCAGGTTACGATTAAGTCAAAATTCAAAAGTAAAAATTCAAAATCCACTCTTGGCAGAAACTCTTTTTACTTTTAAATTTTGCATTTTGAATTAAAACAAACAAAAACTAACCTTAGTTGGAAACCCCGGCAAGCTGAAAAATAACAGCGGTCAGGTTGGCCCAACTGTATTTCTGTTTTTCGTTGCGAAGATGAGGAATAAAATAATCTTCTCCTAATTGGTAGAAATGCAGGATGCCCCGGGCTATTGAAGCAGGATTGGGCTCCACTACCAGCCCGGCTTTTTCATTAGGCACCAGCCTGGGCAATCCACCCACATTGGTGACCACCATTGGCTTTTCAAAATGATAGGCCAGCGGGGTAACGCCGCTTTGCGTTGCATTGCGGTAAGGTTGTATCACGGCGTCCGCTGCACAGAGATAATACTGCACTTCGCTATCAGAGATAAAATTGGTTTTAAGGATCAATTGTTGTTCAATACCCAGTTTTGCGATCAGCTCCTTATAAGGCTTTTCATCTTCATAAAATTCACCGGCAATCAGCAACCGTATACCTGCTGCCTGGATATCCTTATCTGCCATCGCTTCCAATAACAGGTCCAACCCTTTGTATTTCCGGATAAAGCCAAAGAATAATACAAGTTTGCCTGCAACAGGTAGCCCCAACTTTTCCCTTGCTGTTGACCGGGGAATAATGGGGCCGAAATTATCATACAGCGGATGCTCCACCAGTTGCGCGGGTTTGTTCTTTTCAAACTTCCGGAGGTCCTGCATCACTTTTTCGCTCATTGTAATAAAAGCATCACAGCTTTTCAGGAAGTGACGGGTGAAAGGTGTATCACCAGGCCGCTTTTCGTGCGGGATCACATTGTCGGCAATACAAACAATACGCGTGTGCCCATTCTTTCTTACACGGCGCAAAATTGTTCCCAGGGCCGGCCCCATCAGTGGAAGCCAGTAGCGCACTACAATAATATCAGGCTTTAACTGCTTTAACTGCTTTCCTACTTTCAGCCAGTTAAGCGGGTTCACAGAATTAATTACTGAATGAATGGAAAGTCCTGCAGGTGCAGGCTCATCACTGTATTGTGTAGTACCGGGAAAAAGAAATTCGGGGTATTGCAGGGAAAATGAATAAATGGAACAATCATGTCCCTGCTCGTTGAATTCTTTTGCCAGTCGCTGGTTGAAAGTGGCCAATCCGCCACGCAGCGGGTGCGCAGGCCCTATGATCACGATCTTCGACATCACAAGCCTGCTTTTGTTTCGATCAGATAACTGTTCCTGCCTGCAGAATTCCGGGAAATCAGTTCACCCAAAAATCCGGCAAGGAATAATTGCACGCCAATGATCACTGAAGCGATGGCAAGATAGAATCCTGGTCTGTTGGTAAGCGGATAATTATAATCTACCAGTTTGGAAATAAATAAATAGATGGAGAAGCCTGTTCCTATCAGGAAAAAAATAGTTCCCCAAAACCCGAAGAAATGCATCGGGCGCTTGCCGAATTTTCCTATAAAGAAGATAGACAGCAGATCAAGAAATCCGTTCACAAAACGGTTCCAGCCAAACTTGCTGACACCATATTTCCGAGGACGGTGCTCCACTACTTTCTCACCGATCTTCCGGAAACCGGCCCATTTGGCCAGCACCGGCACATAGCGGTGCATTTCACCGTACACTTCAATGCTTTTCACCACTTTCTTTTTGTATGATTTGAGCCCGCAGTTGAAATCATGCAACTGTATCTTGCTCATCTGCCGGGCAGCAGCATTGAATAATTTGCTGGGAAGATTTTTGGTCAGCTTATTATCATAGCGTTTCTTTTTCCATCCGCTGATCAGGTCGTAATTGTCTTCGATAATAAGGCGGCGGAGCTCAGGTATTTCATCAGGACTGTCCTGCAGATCGGCATCCATGGTAATGATCACATCACCCTGTGCTGCTTTGAAACCTTCATTGAGGCCGGCAGACTTACCATAATTACGCTGGAATTTTATGCCTTTAATATTATGGTTCTTCTCCCGCAGCTGTTCTATCACATTCCAGGAATTGTCGGTACTTCCATCGTCCACATAGATCACTTCGTAGGAATATTGGTTTTCCTGCATAACTTTCTCGATCCAGGCCGTCAGTTCCGGCAGGGACTCTTCTTCATTCAGCAAGGGAATAACCACGGATATATCCATTTCCTATTGTCTTCTTATTAATAAAATACCGGCACCGGCTGCAGTAAAAATGGTGCCCATAACCAAATATCCGAAAATTGCAGTGGAAACAAGTCCGGTCGTATACTGTTTTTTGGACAGCGCTACTTTCTCTTCTATCTCCGCCGGCGTTCTATCCTTTTCATTTTTCAAAAGGTATTCCTTATAAGCAACAGCAGCTTCGTCTGCAAACTCCGGATGCATTTTGCTGAAGATACCGGTAAAGCTTACCATGATCAATGTAACGATCACAAAACAACGGAATCCCTGCGCGAAAATATCTCCGAACTTGCCGGTGTATGCTTCCGACCGCGAATAGTCAAACAAAGTCCAGAACACCCCTCCTGCATACAACGCATAATTGACGAAGTGGAGATTAGACTCAGCCGTTTGTTTGGTAAAATACATGATCAATGCAAATACCAGCAGGGCCAAGCCGGTGATAAGACCTTTTATGAGCGGACTGATTTTTTGAGTCATTGAATTTATTTATTGGAGAACTGCTTCTCCTTTATGTACAATACCGATCACTTTTCCTGTAAGCTCCTTTCCGATGAACGGTGTGTTTTTTGATTTTGAACGGATATCTTTTTCTGATACGATCCATTTTGCTGAAGGATCGAACAGGGATAATGAAGCGATTTGTCCTTCCTGTATGCTCACTGCAGGCAGGCCGAATATTTTGCGCGGATTGATCGAAAGCAGCTCAACCCATTTCGCTGCATCTGCACCAGGCATGGCAGTGTTCAAGACTGCATAAGCTGTTTCAAGACTGATCATTCCATTCTTTGCATATTCAAACTCCAGCACTTTGCTATCATATTCATGCGGTAGATGGTGGGAAGCGATGCAATCAATGGTTCCGTCAGCAATGGCTTTGCGCAGTGATTCCCTGTCGGCCGGAGAACGCAACACAGGGTTCACTTTTAAATTGGTATCATATCCTGTCAGATCTTCATCAGTAAAGAAAAGATGATACGGCGTAACAGAGCAGGTTATATCTACTCCATCCTTCTTACCTTTCCGGATATGCGCTACCGAAGAAGCAGCACTGATACCGGTAAGATGGAGGCGTGAGCCTGCATAAGCAGTAAGTTGAATGTCGCGGGAAACGATCAGTTCTTCTGCCAGCTCCGGCTTGCCGGGCAAACCAAGACGGGTGGAAACAATGCCTTCATGCATCAGTCCATGCGGGTTGATGCTTTTATCATCCGGCACCTGCACCAGCAAACCGCCGAATGCCTTTACATATTGTAAAGCTTTTACCAGTAGTCCGGCTGATTGAACGGGGTTGGTACCATCGCTGAATGCCAGGGCGCCGCTATTTTTCATATCATACATTTCAGCCAGTTCCTTTCCTTCCGCATTGCGCGTGATGGCACCTATAGGGTGAACAGACACAGGAAGCGTCCGGCTTTTCTGCACGATATATTCTATATTGGCTTTATTGTGAATACAGGGATTTGTATTAGGGATAACCAGAATATCAGTGAACCCGCCGGCAGCAGCGGCAGCAGCTCCGGTCTCCAGGGTTTCTTTAAACTCAAAACCAGGATCACCGAAATGGGCAAATATGTCCATCCATCCTGGTGAGACATGCATGCCGGGCCGGTTGATCACTTTATCGGCCTGGTCATTGAGCTTGTTCCCAATGGCTTTGATAATTCCGTCTGCAATAAAAATATCTGCTGTTTGCTCGTTGAAAGGTGAAGCCGGGTCAGTTATCCGGGCTTGTTTAATGATGATTTTCATTAAGGTGCGAAGATAAAGGTTGTTTTTGGTTCGGAAAAATGGTAAAAAACCTTACTTTTGCAGCCCGCTGGTTTGGAGAGCATGAAAATGCGAAACTGGTCAGCGGGTCCCCACCGGAAACAGCCGGTTTTGTTCGGGACGTAGCGCAGCCCGGTAGCGCACTTGCATGGGGTGCAAGGGGTCGCTAGTTCGAATCTAGTCGTCCCGACAGATTAATAAAACCCGCCCTAGTAGCGGGTTTTATTATTTTATCAACTATTTCACCTTTTCGAAAGATATAAAATGAGATGATCTTTAATTAGTTAAAGGTTCGATCTTTTCAACCGGCCGCATCAAAAATACCAGGTGTTCGTCATCGGCGAAATCTCCAGGCCGTTCAGCTAGCTGTAATCCAGACTTTGCAAATGCCTAGGGCAATTTCTTCTATTTCGTTTTCGGCCTTTAGTTTGGCTTCGAGCATACTCACTTTTTCTTTGTCTTTCAAAATAAGGTAGGCTGAATTTTCGTCCAACTCTTCACTGTCAAAAATTTCTTTGCTCATTTTTTTATCCTTCTCATCATCGGAGTATACAAAATTGATTTTATCTTTTAATAGAGCAGGCAGAACCAAATTTTCCTTAATGGCATCCGTGTGAATACGATAATTAACCTTAGCCAGCGTTCGTTACATGTTCCATTCTGATCTTAGAAACAATGCACTTGGTATTTGTAGCTTCAATTCAACGTTTTGGTGTCAAAGAAAAACTATTGGAGCCGGACATATTTTTAATTCCATCGAATTCGATGGAATTAAAATCCGGATTATTGAACTGTTCCCAAAGCCCTCTAAGTAATTCAATTGTACTACGATTACGCATCCAGTTTTGCAAAATATAATCGCTTCTTTCAACATCCCGATACCGGGCTCGTGGTTATTTTCATACAGAATAACACCTGCTCACAGGGATACATTTTTTTAATATCTTCATTTTTATCTTTAATTTTAAAGTCAGTTCTAATAAGCCGCCATTTTTAGAAGTTTCAGATTAAATTTTGAGTACCATAAAATCATTAACTATGGTCACTAATTTACTCTTTCTAAAAAAAGGTATCCTGCGCGGCACATTCCCACTGTTGCTTTTAACAACAAGTTTCTCTGCGGCTAAGGCACAATGGATCGATCATGATTCCACACTTGTTAGTGGCGGCTCATACCCCTCGTTGGGATGGCCTGCCGGTGTGACTATTACAATACCATCGGGAGCAACGGTTACCGTAACCGGAAGCTTTGGAGGTGGCGACCTTGTCGTATATGGCAACTTGATTGTTACAGGCGGGCTGCAGATTAATGGCAATATGGAGATTCTTCCTGGGGCAAGCATGACTACTGGTGGTGATTTTACTACCATGTTTGTAGTGGTAGACAGTGGTGCTCACCTTACGGTAAATGGAAATTACAATACCAATAATGTTTCTCCCTTCGGGCTCCTTTCGGATTATTATAATTCGGGGGCAACCGTTACAATCAACGGGGCGGCGCATTATAACACAGGCGGACTTAAACTAGACACAGGATCTGTGTTAAACACACAAGATCTTTGGTTTCATAATCCCAATAATTATGTCTACGGCACTATTAATAACTCGAATACTTTAACGATAGCTTCCGGGCCGGAAACAGTTGATTGTCCGGCGAATATTATAACAGGCAGTATAAATAATGCTTCTTCAGCAAATGCGTTTCACGGGGCAGGGTATATTAAAGTTTCTAATTCATTTATAAGCGCAAATTCATTTACCTCAGATCCTACTATTGTTTTGGACCTCTCTACTGCAACAGGTGATACATCAGGAAACAGGGGGGCGGCAGCTTATGGAGTAACTTCGCCCTGTTTAGGAGGAACGTTGCCCATCACGCTGCAGAGTTTTACTGTACATAACAACGGCACTTTCGCACTTCTTCAATGGAAGACTGTGACCGAAATAAACAATAAGGGCTTCTATGTAGAGCGTAGCTCAGACTCAAGAACATGGCAAACATTGAACTTTGTATACAGTCAGGCGAATCAAGGCAATAGCGCACAAGTACTTAATTATCAATATACTGATAGATATCCCAACACAGGAGCTAATTATTATAGACTGAGGCAGGAGGACATTGACGGGCATATCTCGTACAGTCCGGTATGTATTTTAACTTTCCGCAATAATCCTGAAATGCTAACATTATATCCTAACCCAACAAGTGGGAGAGCAGTATTAAAAGGTTTGACGAGCAGCAGCCGTATTGTGGTGAACAGTGGTTTAGGTAAATTTGTACAGTCATTTGAAGTAAAAGAAAGTGAGGCTACGATAGATATCTCTGCATTTACGAATGGGGTTTACTTCGTAAGCGTTATAGATAATGCTGGCAATATTACCCATTTCAAACTTGTGAAAGAATAACAATTGTACAAGTATGCTTTTTGTTTTCGTAAATTTTTCAATTTTTATTAGTAGAGCATAAAAAATGCCTGCTTTCATTAAGGTCGAATGGGTTTCTTCATCCCGGCCTGATAAATCCGGTGTGAAAAAAGTCATTGACTCGGCCGGTACGGCCTAAAGCCACTGTCTGAGCGTAGCGAGTTTGGTTTGTGATCAATCGCCACATTGATTTCTGGTAAGTATATATATGTACAAGTAGGGGCGACATAAAAAGACTCCTGATTTTACCAGGAGTCTTTTTCTATATGCAGACCGATCGTGTATCCTGACAATACTATTCCTGCCCACACTACCAAACCCTGATCCGTTCGCTTTCCGGTTTATACATCTTATCTCCCGGCTGCACATTAAACGCATTGTAAAACGGTGTAAAGTTCATCAGTGGACCGTTCACCCGCCAGACAGCCGGTGAGTGTGGGTTCGTATTCACATACATCCGCATGAACTCGTCCGTTGTTTTAACCCTCCATATCCTGGCTATGGAAATAAAGAACCGCTGATCAGGTGTAAAGCCATCCAGTTTCGTAGTGTCCTTTCCCTGCTCCGTCATTTTGAAGGCGTCATACGCAATGGCAATGCCGGCAAGATCTGCTGTATTTTCTCCGAGCGTCAATGCGCCTTTCACATGCACCGAATCAAGCACGGTAAATAAGTTGTATTGATCAACCACCTGCTGGGTGCGTGCTTTGAACTTTTCATAGTCATCTTTTGTCCACCAATCCGTGACATTGCCGACCTTATCATACTGCGCTCCCTGGTCATCAAATGAATGCGTGATCTCATGGCCGATCACCATACCGATACCGCCATAGTTCAGTGCATCGTCGGCATTCATGTCAAAGTAAGGCGGCTGCAGTATTCCCGCTGGGAAAACAATTTCATTCAATGGAGGGTTATTGTAGGCGGTTACTGTTGGCGGTGTGGTGTGCCATTCTGTTCTGTCAACCGGCTGACCAAGTTTTGCCAGCATATACGCGTAATCATTTTTGTTGGCCGACAATCTGTTCTCAAAATAAGTATCCCGCTTTACTTCCACTTTTGAGTAGTCTCTCCATTTGTCAGGGTAGCCGATCTTTTCCGTAAACGCCTGAAGCTTTTCTTTTGCCTTTGCCTTAGTAGAATCACTCATCCAATCCAGTTTGGTGATCCGCGCTTCAAATGCTTTCTTCAGGTTATCCACCAGCACCCGCACCCGCTTCTTTGCCTCATCAGGAAAATATTTCTTTACATATAACTGTGCCAGGGCATGACCAAGAGAGCGATCAACTGCCTGTGTCATTTCTTCCGCACGCGGCTTCATAACAGCCTGGCCGGTGAGTACCCTGGTATAGTTGAAATTCACATCATTAAAAGGTTTGCTTAAGAAACTTGAATAATTGCGAAGCGCGCTGGCTTTTAAATATAGTTTCCAATCACTGATCGGCACGGTTACCAACATTGCATTGAGTTTGTCGTAATAACCAGGCTGGCGCATATTCACTGAATCCACCTTAGCGCCGTAATCTGCCAGCAAAGTAGGCCAGCTAAGATTCGGTTGTCTTTTTAAAAGGTCAGCAACAGCCAGTTTATTGTAATTGGCTTTTACATCCCGGAGTTCAATATTTGTTCTGTGAGAGCTGGCAAGTTGCTTTTCTATTTCATAAACGAGCGCGGCATTTTTTTCTGCGGTAGCAGCATCAGTCCCTGTCAATTGAAAGTAAGAACTGAGTGCCGTTTTATATGCCTGTTGAATACCGGCTGTTGAAGGATCTGTTTTAAAATAATAATCTCTTTCCGGCAGGCCAAGCCCTGCCTGTCCTAATTGAACAATATTCACCGAGCTCTGCTTATCATCAGGTCCTATATAAAGACCGATCAGCGATCTGTTGCCCGTTTTTTGTTCGTCTGCCACGAGCTTAAGTAATCCAGGCAGATCTGCCACTGCATCTATCTTTGCCAGGATAGGTTTGATGGGTTCATACCCACGTTTATCAATGGCCGCCGTATCCATTCCCGATGCATAGAAATCCCCTACTTTCTGTTCGATGCTGCCCGCAGGGTTGTTGGCTGCGGCTACACTGTCCAGAATGCCCTGCAAGCGGATGCGCTGGGGAAAGTTCAAAAAAGAGTAAGACCCCACTCCTGATTGACTGGCTGGTATAGTGGCACTGTCATACCAGGTTTTGTTGACGTACATAAAGAAGTTATCACCGGGTTTTTGGGTGGAATCGATACCGGTGATCAATCCGTGGCTGGGAGTCTGGTCAGTTGTTTGTTTGCAGCTTACGGCCAGTATGGCGACGAGGAATAGCAAAAGCAATCTTATCATATAGGTTGATTTAAGAATAAGAAATAGAGGAATTCGTTAAATGTACGGAAGGGAGGTTAATAATGGCCAGAAGTATTCGGAAAAAATGTTAAGATGATCGATCGGGATAAAAATGCCTGCAAACAAGACCTACAATGACGCCACAAATATTTTATTGATGCCAAATTCGATACGCCTATAACCAGGAAATACACGATCCATCAGCAAACAGATCTCCCGGTATAAAGATTTACTTTTTTCAAGATAGTTCAGGATAAAATGACCACCGGGTTGCAAACCTGTTTTGCATTGTTCCAGGAATGCGGCAGACGAAACAAAACCGGGAACATCCCTCCCCATAAAAACATCACAGACAATTAGCGGATACTGTTTTTTGTTATTTTGCATAAATAGCTCTGCATCCATACAAACAGGCTCAATCCGGGATAGGTTATGCTCTGGCATCAATTCAATCGCCAGATCAAGTACGGCCTTGTCGATATCAACAAGAGTGTAGGTTGGATGAAAGCCCATGTGTTCAAGAATATGGACAGCGCTTGCAAGTCCTGTTCCCAGCACGAGCACATGATGAACCACGGCCAGTTCTTCCTTGATTTGTTTAAAAGCTGTGAGCAGCGGGCGGTATCGCTTTCCATCAGAATACCAGGCATCCTCAGTGGCAAGTTGCCATTGATTGTGGTGCAGGTACAGGTCCAGCACCGGGTGAAGGGGGCTGGACCGCCGTTCTATACGGATGGGGTATAAAAAACTAAGCAGCCGTTTATAAAAAGGAATTTTCAAATGGAATAACGATTTGGCAACTAAAACAATCTTACAGTAATTCGCCCGGGCCGGAAGCCTGACGACTTACATGGCAGACGTTCAGGCACACATTCAGACATAGAAGCTAATACTTTCGCAAGAAGATCCGGCTTTTATCCGCTATACATATACAATTATCAAACCAAAGACGTTTGAATTCCTGAATGCTCCTTTGCATCCATCTATGCAGACTGTCGGAACTGCTGCTATTGGCAACGTACCGCAACCAGCATTTTACAAACTGTCGCAAATGACACATAAACTGTCGTTCGCACACCCCCTATTTCACGTCTATTCACCAGAATTTTAACCAATCTCCCGTACGGGAAAATGATCGTTTAATTGATTATATTGAGAAGAAAGCAAACAAAATACAGATCGGTAGAAATAACAATGATAAATTCTTAAATTATACATCATGAGCAAAGTCATAGTAAAAGCATTCTCCCTTTCGCTTGATGGATATGGAGCAGGACCATACCAAACACTTACGGAACCAATGGGCGTGGGAAGTGAAGGGCTTCACACCTGGATGAGGACCACTAAAATGTTTCATCAGATGATCGGTAAAGATGGCGGAAGTGAAGGGCCGGATAATGACATCGCCAATAACTCAATGAACAACCTCGGCGCCTGGATCATGGGCCGTAATATGTTTGGACCGATCCGAGGCCCCTGGTCCGATAATGAATGGAAGGGCTGGTGGGGGCCGGAACCGCCGTATCATTGCCCTGTATTCGTTTTAACCCATCACGCGAGAGAGCCACTTGAAATGAAAGGGGGAACGACATTCTATTTCATTACAGATGGTATTGAATCCGCTTTGGAAAAAGCAAAGAAAGCCGCCAATGGTAAAGACATCAGGATCGGCGGCGGCGTGTCGACGGTCAGGCAATATCTACAGGCAGGGTTGATTGATGAAATGCAATTGACGATCTCGCCGGTGTTGCTTGGTTCGGGGGAGAATTTGTTTGCAGGATTGGACCTGTTGGCGTTAGGGTTCGGCGAGATGGAGAAGATAAATGGAGAGAAGGCGATGCATGTTGTTTTGAGAAAAAAATAGTGCGGTCATTTGTTTTGCGTGCAACAAATTGCACAGTTCACAAAGAAAAAAAATGAAGCTTCTTCTCACTTCTGCTGGCATCAGCAACATAAGTATTCGCAAAGCATTGGTTAACCTCCTGGGCAAACCAATCGAAGAGTCGAAAGCTCTTTTCATTCCAACCGCCATTTACGGTATAAGCGGTGGTGCAGAAATAATACGAAAAGTGATTTGCGGAACAATAGGTGATCCTTTTTGTGAGGCCGGTTGGAAATCTTTAGGCTTGTTAGAACTTACAGCGCTGCCAACAATGAAAAAAGAGCTTTGGGTGCCAAAGCTTCAGGAGACTGACGCACTGCTTGTTGGCGGTGGTGACTGTCAGTACTTGTGTTATTGGATGCAAAGGTCCGGGCTTACAGAAATGTTGCCATCTCTGCTTGACAAAATTGTGTACGTGGGTTTGAGTGCCGGAAGTATGATCATGACGCGCTTTGGGACGACGTATGGCAATCATACTTTGCCTGCAGAAACTGACAAGTCGCTGGGCCTCGTTGATTTTGCAATACATCCTCATCTTGACCATGAATGGTTCCCGGAGAATTCTTTAGCAAACTTAGAAAAGTTGGCAATTACAATACCTGTACCTTCTTATGCAATTGATGATAATACCGCAATTAAAGTTACTGATAACAAAACAGAGGTCATTTCCGAAGGAAAGTGGAAGCTGTTTACCCATAGAGACACCTGACTTGACGGAGCAAGGAATTTTTCTTATTTTTCTTTCGTTTTAAGTTTTTACCGTTTTACAACTTTCGAAAAGTCCGCCACATATCCACCAATCATGATCAGGTCCTGGTAGACTAATACTGTTATCAAGGTCAAAATGTATAAAGCAAAGCCACTAATTTTACCCGGAATGAAACCATACTATTTCCTTGTTCTTCTCAGTTTGTCTTTAAGCGCATGTTCTAAGCTCAAGTCTGATCCTCCGGACGGCCCTGATGTTCCGGACACCCCGACAACAAACCTTGCCCCGGGCGACTTTACCGTGAAAGTCGACAGCGTATTTTACAACAGGGCAGTGATTAGCTGGTCAAAAGCCACTGATCCCGAAAATGATACTGTATACTATGACATATGGTTGAACGACAAACTGGTGGCAACCGATCTGACCGGACTAAGTTCCAGCCTGGTGGAACTTACCGAATTGACGAACTACAACGGCAAAGTGATAGCCAGGGATATTAAAAACAACAAAACAGAAAAAGTATTCTCTTTTACCACTGAAAAATTCTACCTCCGGTTCCTGAAATTATATGCTTATGACCAATTCATTGATGCACTCCACCCAGGGGGTGGTGAGACCAAACAACTGATAAAAATGCGCGACGGATCCTATATTGTAGTGGGATCTTCATATACAGATGGGGCTTACGCTAATGGAGGCCAGATCTTCGTAATGAAAACAGACTATGAAGGCAACGAAATCTGGAAAAAACACTATCCCTATACCGTTGGTCCTGCCTGGGATGTGGCCGCGAGTGAATCGTTGACTGGTGTACTCGTAGCCAGCCATTTTAATCTGCTGAGCATAGATAATGAAGGGAATCTGTTATGGTATAAAAAAATTGCAGGATATGATGACGGGGATGGTGGGTCAGAAATACGGTCAGTGAAACAGGATGGGAACGGTAATATTATTATTGTAGGCGGACGGACTGCACCAGAACAGGATATAGTCCAGGAAGGAGTGGTAACAAAACTCGATCAATCCGGAAATATTCTCTGGGAAAAGGCATTCAAACCTTCAATGCGTAGTTTTCTCTACGACGTGCAGGTAAATACTTCAAACGAAATTATCGTTCTGGGAAATACTGAAACATCGGGTATTACTTATGAACAGTACCTCAATGGTTCCCCTGAACAAACGGATTTTTGGTTGTTGAAGCTATCCGGAAATGGTGATGCCATCTGGCAAAAAACTTATGGCGACGACCGGTTTGATATTCCTGCAAAATTACTGTTGAAAAGCAATGGGAATTATGTTTTTGTTGGTACAAGCGAGGGATCAACTTATCGTGGGCGAATTTTTGAAACGACCTATGATGGCACTCAAATCCGAAACCTCACTTATGGGCCTTCGATATCCTTTACATTGTCGGTAGCTGAAACACAGGATGGCGGACTCGTAACAACTGGCTTCGCTGATATAAGTAGTACCAAAGCGCTTCAGATCCACAAGTTCAATTCCGGTGGCGTTGAGGAGTGGAACCAGGAACTTTACGAGCCTGGCGAATTTTTATTTGGAAGGGCAATTTTACAGGAAGCAGATGGAGGTTACCGTATTGCTGCATCGCAGGCAAGCTATATTGGTTATGGGAACCCCGCACATATCGCTATTTACAAAACTGATCCGTTGGGTAAGTATAAATAACGGATATTTTTACCCGTGTTTAATCCCTGCCGATTTCCAAATCAAGTTTTTTCAGGTGATAAGCAGCCGAAAGCCTTGCCTGATCTGCTTCCACTACCACAATCCTTGTTTTATACCGGACCTTGTTTACCATGTAAAATCTCCCTTTACCTCCACCCCAATCCCGGCGCCACATGGTCTAGTATCGCAGAAAGCACATGCACATTATAATCGACGCCAAGTGTATTCGGGATCGTCAAAAGAATGGTGTCAGCTTCATGGATCGCTTCGTCTTGTGCCAGTTCTTTGATCAACTGATCTGGCTCTGCTGCATAACTTCTGCCAAAGATCGCCCGTCTGTCCATTTCCAGTATGCCTATCTGATCGGTGCTCTTACCATCGCGTCCAAAATAATACCTGTCCTGGTCATTGATCAACGCAAAAATTGACCGGCTCACGGAAACCCTGGGTTCGCGTTGATGGCCTGCCTTTTTCCAGGCTTCTTTATATAACCTGATCTGTTCAGCCTGCTGAATATGAAACGGCTTTCCACTCTCATCAAATTTCAATGTGGAACTTTGAAGGTTCATGCCTTTCTCTGCAGCCCATACTGCCGTAGCATTGGAAGCTGCTCCCCACCAGACCCGGTCACGCAATCCTTCTGAAAAAGGTTCTAACCGCAACAGGCCCGGCGGATTCGGAAACATCGGATTGGGGTTAGGCTGTGCAAACCCCACACCTTTCAGGTTCTCCAAAAATTCCAGCCCCTTCAGCCGGCCCATATCAGCATCGGTCTCCCCTTCCGCTGGTTTATAACCGAAGTGCCGCCATCCATCAATTACCTGTTCGGGCGAACCTCTGCTGATCCCCAGTTGCAGCCTTCCGCCCGAGATCAGGTCCGCAGCACCCGCCTCTTCCACCATGTACAACGGATTTTCATACCGCATATCAATTACCGCGGTACCGATCTCAATTTTGCTTGTTTTTGCACCAATAGCTGACAATAGCGGAAATGGGGAAGCCAACTGTTTCGCAAAGTGATGGACACGAAAATATGCGCCATCGATACCGATCTCTTCTGCCGCTATAGCCAGATCAATGGATTGAAGCAAGGTATCACTTGCTGTTTTCGTACTGTATGCCGGATGGTTGGCCCAATGACCAAAGGATAAAAACCCTATTTTTTTCATACCTCTTATAATGGGATTTGCATTAGTATTCACGAATTTAGTAAATACCCTTTTCTTGTAACACTGTCCGGCATCTGTGTGAAGCCGGATAAACGTGTTCCCTGATAACAAACCTGGTTAAGAAAAGTTGTTCTGTTATCCTGTCTGCTTTTCTTTTGTTTCCATTTGATTGATTGCATCTGAAAAAATATATTGCCGTTCCCTCATCCCCGGCTACCACTTCCTCAATTTAAGCATTTAAAGTATTCTTCAGAGCCGCCATACCCTCATTTGCTCTTCTGAAACACCTTTGCTACGCCTACTTTTATAACCTAATCTATACAAATGATAAACTGATAAAATGGTTATAAAGTTCTTATATCGGTTGACCATTATTACACTGTTCACAGCCTGTTCCAGGCAGAATGGCCCCAAGCAGCCCGCCTTCAACTACGATGAACAGCGCATCGCTTCCATTACTATTAAAGACGAGAACCGCACGGCTGTTTTCACTTACGATGATCAAAAACGCCTGAGCCGTATAGATTATAATTATGACGACCATGCTTCCTTGCGCTTTGTCTATAACGGTCAAACCATCACGGCTCAATATTATATGGGAGCTGCTCCCGATCCGCAGCGCGAGAAATATGTCTTCACAACCCTCAATGGCCGTATTGTGAACACCCGCATGACCTATCCGAGTGGCGACTACCTCGACACCTACTTTGATTATGATGCACAAAACAGAATGACAGAAATCGGTTTTCGAGGCATTGAGGCTAATGGAAACGTTTTTTCAAAACTCGATTGCTTCTATACTTACCCTGCACAAGGCAATACACAAGACCTGAAAGCGTATGGATATACCGGACCACGTGCCACCGATACAGTAACACAGACCAGGACATGGCATACCAATCAACCTTTCTTCAGCTTCAGCAATATCGGTTTTAATTATTTTGGCACTCACGCTGCCGGTTTTGCTTACAATGTAGCAGATCGTATGCCTGTAATAGAACCATTCCCTTTTATCAGAAGCACCAGGTTCATATCTCTCTCCAATCTGGTGCCTTATCTCATACCTGCACCTGTGGCACTGAAATCATTAAAAGGAGAAAGAAAGTACATGGATATAATCGATTTTAATCCACAATGGGAATATGGCGGATGGGAGTGGACAGATCCCGGCGGAAGCTCAAGCCCTTACAAATATGATGAGTTGGGCAGGCTTACCTCATACTTCAATTATAATTTCAGTTGGCAATAATGTTTACTAAAAAACAACACATAAAACATATCTGTACATAGAAGCAATGGAAAGTATTCCAGAAACCGGAAGCAATTTCTACTACAAAACAGGCAGATGACACAGAAACACATTTTACTATCAACACTGGTGCTTGTAAGTATCCTATCCTGCAAAAAGAATGGAAACGATAAACCTGGCGGGCTGCTACGGGTAAAAGCCGAAACAGATGCCAGCGGAAGCATGATATATTCTTACAATGCAGAACATCAAATTGTAAAGGCCGAGTTTGACAATGGATTTAAAAAACTGGAATACCTCTACGAGCCCGGGAAAATAACGAACACAATACTCGAAGCTTCCAATACATACATAATCAATTATTCGCTCAATAATAAAGGATACGTTAGTTCCCAGCAATATGAAGGCGATACTGAAATGAGGTATTATGAATACAATGATGAAAACTTCCTGACGCGTACCTATAATAATCAAACACCCAGGTGGGAAGCAAAGTACCATTACAATGCCACCACCGGTTTGCTCGACAGCATCCGGACTACAACGGGTAATACATGGAGCAACACAAGCGTTTTTTTGTATTACACAGATAAGAACAACAGTCTCGGCGATGAAAATTTTGGCAGGTCTTTTTTCGGCAAATCATCAGCACATCCCATTAAATCCGTTGCCTCACGCCGCCCCGATGGCAATCAGGTAAAAGTAAGCGTAACCAATTTTACCTATGCCTACGATAGCAAGGGAAGAATCAACAGCCTGAGCTTTACCACATCCACCGGACAAAGCGGTGGCGCAACTTATACCTATTACGAATGATAAAAAAAACTATGAGCAGTAAAACAACAAAGAAGATTTTTATACCGGTTATTGCATGCCTGTTGTTGTCGGCTTCCTCTTGCAAAAAAGGAAGCAAGGATACCGCGTCCAATGGGAACCGGATCAGCAGTATCAGCAGTCCCTCGTTTAACCATATTTACAGTTACGATGCCCAAAACCGGCTGGCGGGCATCGACTACAGCATATCGTCTCATATGAAAGCAGTGTACAGTGCCTCCGGCATCGTTTTGCAGTGGTATGACGGAGCCGACAATCCTGTAGATCACCGTATGGAGATGAACATGGTAAATGGCAGAGTGCAAAATATAGTAGAAACGGTAGGCAACTATGAGATAGAGCATTCTTACATCTACGACAATGAAGGCAGAATGAGCCACGCGCAGGCCTCAAGAAAACGCATAGACAATAACCAGTTGCAAAACAAAGGGATGGCTCTTTTTACCTGGAATAATGACCAGCTTACTAAAATAGTTCAGACCGTGCAGGACCGCGATGGGATAAAAACGGATTCCATCATTTGGGAAATGAACTATTACGACGGCAAGAAATTCATTACCTGGGAAGATGTGGGTTTCTCCTATTTCGGCAAAGCACCCCTGGCCGGTATGTCCACTGGCTTTGGCTACCGGCTTCCGATTACTTTTTTGTCGGAAGGTATAGTGCCGTCTGTTGCCGCACTAAAAGGAGTCGCCCGGAAAGAATACTCCTATCATGCCGGCCAATGGCAGCTCAGCAACAGTACCTCAGCGTACCCCGAGAACTATTATCAATATGATGCGCAGGCTAGACTGACCCAATGGTTAAATGTTATTGGAATAACATGGAAATAAAGCTATACTATAATGAAACAATCAATTTTATACGTCATCCTTATCCTGCTGTTTACGGCTTCCTGCAAAAAAGGAAAAGACAATCCCAATGGAAATCAGAAAAAGATAGCCTCCGCAGTGGTAAACAATATCAATAATGTATTCAGCTACGATGAACAAGGAAGGCTGCAGCGTATTGATTATGGAGTCAACACTTATTTACTGGTAGAATATACACCGGCCGGCATTGTGCTGCAGTGGTACGACATAGCAGGTAATCCTGTAACCACCAGGCGTTACGCGTTTAACATACTGGATGGCCGGATCGTTTCGGGCAAAGAGAGTAAGCCCAACGGTTTTGTTATTAACCATAGCTATATCTACGACAATGAGGGGCGGCTGATCGAACAAACGGGCCGTGAAGTATATGAAGCCACCAATGAGGAAGGAAACAAGGCAACGTTTAACTACACTTATACCGGCGACAATGCGAGCAGGATAACCTATCTGCGTATAGACCGGGGCATTCGGCGTGATTCAATTATCGTTACACGATCCTATTATACAAATAAAAAGTTATTTACCTGGCAGGCTGTCGGCTTTGGCTTTTTCGGAACAGCAACTTCCGGTCTGCCACACCAGGGCGCAGGTATTGCATCACCTGCCCAGATGTTGCCCTTCCTGACATACTACCCTTCTGTCAATGCGATTAAAGAAAATACAACAGAGATATACGAGTGGAGTACCTCTCAAAACAAATGGGTGTATAAAAATACCAACACTTACACGCTGTCCGAAACAGATTATCAATATGATGGGGCCGGTTATCTCACTGCTTTTGCCGGTGCGATAAAAATTGAGTGGGAATAGCTATTGATATTAGTTAACCGATCAACACAGGAAATAATGAAGCATTTATTCTTGATACTACTAACTGGTGTATTTTTTTCAGGCATCTACCTGAGCTGCAAAAAGGGGAAGGAGAATAATCCCCAACCTGGTCAATCTTACCGGATAAAATCGACAATAGACGGTGCGGATAAAAAAACATTTTCGTATGACAACGAAAACAGGCTTACCCGTATCGATTTTGCCGGAGGCTCTTTCCGGATAGGGTATTCCAATGTAGAAATTACCGCGCAGACCTATTTTACCAATGGCAATCCCGATCCCAACTGGAAATACATGTTCACTATACACAATGGCCGTATTAACGGAGGCTTCCGGTATCTTCCGAATGGCGGAATTGGCAGGGACTACCGCTATGAATATGATACGGATGGACGTCTGCAACTTGCCATAATGCGTCTGTACGATTTTACAGGAGATGTATCGGAGTCCCATCGCTATGATTTTTCGTATGATGGACAGAATAATCTACAACAGGTAATATTTACCAGGGGAAACCGGATTGGCACCGGTATACAGAAAGCCGACTCTGTTTCGTCGATTATCAGTTATTATAACGACAGGGATTTTATTAAATGGAAACAAACCGGATTTGATTTTTTCGGAAAAGTTTCTGGTGGTATCCGGTTAACGGGGTTGGAGATCATTCCTTTTTCTTTTTTATTCCAGGAAAATATCATCCCATCCGAAAAAGCACTCCAGACCCTTGATTCAAAAAAATATCAATGGAATACAACCACTCAATTATGGAACCAGGTATCCACAGTTAACCAAACATGGTCGCAAGCCGATTACGTATACAACAATGAAGGGCTTCCGGTAAAGTTTAAAAATATTGCCATAGAATGGGAAGCATATAAATAAGAAACATGTATGAAAAAAATTCTTTATTTCCTGATAGTAGTTTTAATAACAGGATTATTCACTCAGTGTAAAAAAGGAAAACAGCCCAAACTCACAAATCCCTTTGGGCTCCTGTTGCTGGGTTCCGATACCAGTTTGCCGGATGGACGCTATGTTATCCGTACCATGAATGGATGCACAATGCCGGCGGCTACTTTACGATGCGATTATACAGATGGTGCTATCGGTTACAACGGCAGCCTGCCCTCTATCGACCACATCACTATAAATGATATTGATTCATCGGAGGTCTGGTATGTGAAGAAGGTACGGTATGTATCTCCCGACCCGGATTATGCATTGGCATTCGGGTACCGGATTTACCAGCGTCTGTCCGATGGCAGTTATCGCTTTCTTTCCCTTTCTGCCACTGCCAGTACGATCCAGTGGACCGATGATGAAATCGGATTTACTTATACAACTGACCCCGCCAAAAGCGTAAAAGCCGGTACGCATTACCTTGACCAGTACCCGGCAGATCCGCCTGTGCCTACTTCTCTCGCTACCAATAACGATACTCTGCCGGAAGTAGAAACCCGATTTCTTTTTCAGCTATATGCGTCGGAAGAAAAGCAGGGCGCTTTCTTTATAAAGACGGGTGGACTAAGTGCAACTACAGGCAGCGACCCTGTTGGCCGTTGGAATTTTTGCCTTGCCTCTGTTGATGACAATGCATGTGACGCAAGCAATCTGTATCCGCATTTCAGGAATGAAGACCCCCGCTGCCAGACATGGCGGGAAAATGGCGTTGACATACGCAGATGTTATATCCGGGAATATTATTTTCAAAAAGTATATTAGAACGAAGCGTTTGTGCCCTGTTATCAAAGTAGTTCAATGCAGGATACTTGTTAATATCAAGTGAGCATTAGAGAAAATAGATTTATGCGGACATAAGGATTCTTTATATTTTCATTTTTAAAATCATCTTCCATTGTTTTGAGCGGTTTTAGCCAGGAACGCCAATTGATGGTTATTGATGAAAATGATTTAACATGAAAATGTACAAGGTATTCTTGCGTTTCGTCCTGTTTATCGTTGCTTCAGTTCAGGGTGTCAACACCGTTCAGGCACAAAATGGAGACCAGATACTGGATGGGATCGGTGAAACGGGGATGATTGCACGCTACGTATTTAACGGAGATCTCAAAGACTGGTCACGCAATAATTTGCACGCCAAATCCCAGGGCAGCGAAGCCAAATTTGTCAATGACAACCGGTTTGGAAAGGTCTTGTCGCTCTCCGGCGAGAGCAATTCTTTTGTTACGGTCCCGGGAGAAGCGTTAACAGACCTGGAATCGCTCAGCATATCAGGATGGATATACCTGCGTTCGACTCAACCCGGTCAACGTTTTTTTGATTTCGGGAAGGATGCCACCAGGCATTTCTTTGCAGCTCCTGTTGGAACAACTGCCCAGGCAGGCTACCAGGCATTAATAACAGCAGAAAAAAATAATAAAAACGGAGCTGTTTCTCCAGCTATAGAAGCGAACAAATGGGTCCATCTTGCCATCGTGATAGATATCCCTTCAAGATCTATCATTACCTATGTTGATAGTAAGCCTGTGGGCGAAGCAAAAAATATTCCATTGGAGTTATCAGAGGTATTCGGTAAGCAACCGGGAGAAAAACTGCTTTATATCGGGAAATCGCTATTACCGGGCGACCCCTATCTTAATGCCCTGATCCATGATTTTCGTATTTACCGTGTTCCTCTGAGTAGCAGACAGGTGGCCGGAATTTATTACAATGCCCTGAGAGGCTGGGGCGTCAATGAAGGTTCAGTAAATACAGGCAAACGTGTGGAAGATGATCTCCCCCGCTTTTCACCAACCGAGGCACAGCTTTATAATACTTATTTAGTGCAGGTATCTGATGTGGAAGTGGAAACAGAAGCAGGGAATTTACCACGCTTACCAGGTTATGTGCAGGGAACTTACAGAGGTAAAATGAAAGGCAAAGGTCCAAAAGTACGTGTGCTCTGGCCTTCTGCTACCGATAATAATGCGGTCCTTAACCCCGGACGTTATACCATAACAGGGCGTGTTGCAGGAACGGATTTTCAACCAAAAGCATTTGTTACAGTAAAAGCGTCCGGGAAATCAACTGTGCCGGATTTAAAACTGGCAGCATTTGATCTGGGCAGGGTTTCTCTGAAAACCGATGCACATGGCCACGCAACCCAATTTATCAAGAATCGTGATAAGTTCATAAACACATTAGCTAAAACCGATCCCAACTCCTTCCTCTATATGTTCCGCCATGCTTTTGGCCAGCAACAACCTGAAGGAGCAAAGCCGTTAGGCGTCTGGGATAGCAAGGACACCAAATTAAGAGGCCATGCTACAGGCCACTACCTTTCAGCAATTGCGCAAGCTTATGCCGGCACAGGATATGACAAGGCGCTTCAGGCCAATTTCGCTGAAAAGATGGAGTATATGATAAATACGCTCTACGGGTTATCACAATTATCCGGAAAAGCAAAAGAAGCAGGTAAGCAGGTGTCCGATCCTTCAGCAGTACCGCCTGGTCCCGGCAAATCAACTTATGATTCAGATCTCAGTGATGAGGGTATCCGGAATGATTACTGGAACTGGGGAGCAGGGTTCATCAGTGCTTATCCGCCAGACCAGTTTATCATGCTGGAAAAAGGTGCCAGGTATGGAGGGCAGAAAAACCAGATCTGGGCGCCGTATTATACGTTGCATAAAATTTTAGCCGGCTTACTGGATGTATATGAAGTGAGCGGTAATAAAAAAGCCCTTGCAATAGCTTCCGGCATGGGTGATTGGGTATATGCCCGCTTGAGCAAGGTGCCGACGGATACGCTTATAAAGATGTGGAATACATACATCGCCGGCGAGTTTGGAGGCATGAACGAGGTAATGGCCCGTATGTACCGGATCACCGGTAAACCGGACCACCGGAAAACAGCGCAATTATTTGATAATATCAGAGTATTCTTTGGCGACACAGCACACTCTCATGGACTGGCCAAAAATGTAGATCTTTTCCGTGGATTGCATGCCAACCAACATATACCTCAAATTGTAGGAAGCATCGAAATGTACCGTGTTTCCAATAATCCCGAGTATTATAAAATAGCTGATAACTTCTGGTATAAGATGGTCAATGATTACATGTACAGCATCGGAGGAGTTGCAGGTGCCCGTAATCCCAACAATGCGGAATGTTTTATCAGTCAACCTGGAACATTGTATGAAAACGGGTTCGCTGCCGGAGGGCAGAACGAAACCTGCGCCACGTACAATATGCTGAAATTGACGAGCGACCTGTTTCTTTTCGATCAGCGGGGAGAATATATGGACTATTACGAGCGGGCGTTGTACAACGATATCCTGGCTTCTGTAGCCGAGAACACTCCTGCCAACACTTATCATATACCACTCAGGCCGGGATCGGTCAAACAATTCGGCAACCCGAACATGACAGGTTTTACCTGTTGCAATGGTACAGCAATTGAGAGCAGCACCAAGCTGCAAAACTCCATTTATTTTAAAAGTAAAGATGACCAGGCGTTGTATGTTAATCTATACATCTCTTCAACACTGGAATGGACAGAACGTAAAGTAACGATCGAACAGACAACCAGTTTCCCCAATGAAGACAATACCCGGTTGACGATTAAGGGCAGCGGAAAATTTGATATCAATGTGCGTGTGCCGGGTTGGGCTAACAAAGGTTTCTTTGTAAAGATCAACGGTAAAGAACAAAAGCTTTCTGCTAAGCCAGGCAGTTACCTGAAGATAAGCCGCAACTGGAAGGATGGTGATATTATTGAATTGAAAATGCCCTTCCAGTTTCACCTGGACCCGGTAATGGACCAGCAGAATATAGCCAGCCTGTTTTATGGGCCGGTATTGCTGGCTGCCCAGGAACCTGAAGCAAGAAAAGAATGGCGTAAAGTGACCCTGGATGCTGAAGATATAAGCAAGTCAATTAAAGGTGATCCTCAACAGTTGGAATTCAAGATCGGTGAGGTGATTTTCAAACCATTTTATGAAACGTATGGGCGTCATTCTGTTTACCTGGATGTTAAGCTGAAATAAAGATAACCCCGGCAACGTGAATCGGCATGAGGGCAACCTCCTGAAGCAAATCCTTTGCCTGTTTGCCTTATTTATCAAAGTAAATAGGGAATGAGTGCCTTTGTCTGTTTTTTGTATGCTATGTATTTAATTCCAAAAGTTTCGGTCAGCAATGCTTCTTCTTTCTTGAGTTTTAGCCATAGTGATACAAAAACTATTAAAACAGCTATTATAGCTCTATAATCGCCCACTATTATTGCATTTCCTGTAAAAAGGAATAAAAGTCCAGTGTAAATGGGGTGTCGTATCGTTTTATAAATTCCATTCTGTATCAATTGGTGGCTTTCCTTCCTTTGAACTGATAAACTCCAATTTTTACCCAGTGTATATCGGGACGTGCAAGCAATTACTGCTCCGATTACGGAAATGGAGAGTCCAATGACTCCAACTAAATTAGTGTGTTCAATAAAACTCTCTCTTAACCAACTGTGTCCATACCATTCTCCTGGCCCTAATAACAAAATTGCAATAATTAGCGGCAGCCAGTATTGAACAAATTGCTTCAAAAAAGTTTCCTGATGTTCAACCTTTTTTGCACCAAGTCCTGAAATGAACCAATAGATCAAAACAACCAACCAGGTTACTTTAAGCCCAATTTTAATATACTCAGCCATATTAATATTTTTAAATGGTATCGCGCAATAAACCGATGCCCAACGTTCGGGTGTTTATGAAGGCAGGAAATTCGTTGATTGCCCAGCCCGTTATAAATGCTCATTTGAAAATACAATAAAAATTAATGACAGAACTGGATAATACCCAGGAGATATATCGGCTACACTTTCACTCATAACTATTCCGGCAGATCTGTACATTTACGTATGCAAATCCCTCAAACCAATTCCTCTTTACCGAAGACAGTCATATTCACCTTGCTGCTCTTCACCTGCTCTTCTCTTTTTTCCCAAACCGCCAACTACAAAATTGGCAATAACGATTGGGATCCCGACTCCCTTGGCAACCACCGCGCCGTAGTGCAGGTAACGGAAACGGGCAAGACTGCCAGCATTACCATTCCCTGGCGCCGGCAGGATGACCCCACTGATAAACAGATCATCGTGGTAGATGCTGCAACCAACAAGCGAATAGACAATACGGATACCCTTTCTATGAGTTCCGTAAAAGGTACCATACTTTTTGAACCGGTATCAGGGCCCGGCAAGTATTACGTTTATTATATGCCCTATAAGATCAACCGTAAATCGAACTACCCTACTGCCATTTATAATAAAAAAGAAAATGCCAGTTATACGCCAGCCTTCTTTGACAGGAAAAAACATGCTGAAGCAAAATTGCTTTACCTTGAATCGATCGATGCACTGAATAGCTTTTACCCAATGGAAGTAACCGCCACAAAAGCAGAAGTGAACCATTTGATAAAAGCGAATAACAAGAAAGCATATTTGGTTTTCCCCGAAGACCGTAAACATGTTATCAGGATGCAAACGCATCTGCCGCAGCGATGGGCTGAACAGGGCTTGAAAAACAGTTTTACGGGAAAAGCATTGAAAGGCGAAAACTACAGCTATCAGCTCGGCATTTACCCGGTAACACAAGACCTGTCAAATCTAACCATCCAATTCAGCGACCTGAAAGATGCAACAGGTCATCATATTCCTGCTGCTGATATGAGCTGCTTAAACACAACCGGTACCCGTTATGACGGCAGCCCGTTTTCACAAATTGTAAATGTGAAAAAAGGAAATGTGCAGGCAATGTGGTGTTTGATAACTATTCCCGAGAATCTCACACCGGGTGTATATAAAGGAACAGTAAAAGTAATGGCTGATCAATCTGCTCCCACAACAATCCCCATAACGTTGCAGGTTGAAAACAAAATGTCTGTTGAACATAACATCAGCCATCCTGAGTTGCAGACAAGATTAACCTGGTTAAACTCCACGCTTGCTCAGAAAAATGAGGTGATCAAGCCCTACACGCCTTTACAGATAATTGATCAATCGATCAGTTTATTAGGCCGTAAAGTGATACTGAATGAAACCGGCTTTCCTGAACAATTGCAGACATTCTTTACGCCTGCAATGACGTCATTAAGCAATCAGCCTAAAAACATCCTGGCTGAAAATATCCATTTCCATATCACCAATACAGCTACGCATAAAGACATTGCATTTAAATCACAGGGGTTTCATTTTACGCTGCAAGAGCCGGGAACGGTGAAATGGGAATCAACCAATCTTTCTGCTCCCCTGCGCATGGATGTAGCCGGCAGCCTGGAATTTGATGGTTATCTTTCTTATACGGTTAAGTTGATCGCATTGGAAGATGTTGCGCTCGACAATATCCGTTTTCATATTCCTTTTGATAGTTTATCTGCAAAATATTTAATAGGATTGGGAAATAAAGGAGGTATAAGACCTGATACGGTCAACTGGAAATGGGATGTGGCTACCAAAAACCAGGATGGTGCATGGATCGGTGCAGTGAATGCAGGTTTACAGTTTTCGTTGCGGGATGAGCATTATGTGCGCCCGCTCAACACCAATTTTTATTTGCAGAAGCCATTGGTATTGCCCACCTCATGGGGTAATGAAGGTAAAGGCGGGATATGGATTGGCATCAAAGGCAAGTCGATGCTGATGGAAGCCTTCAGCGGTGCGCACAGCATGAAAAAAGGCGATACGCTGTATTATAATTTCAATTTGCTGATCACACCATTCCATACATTGGATACCGATTTCCAGTGGGCCACTCGTTTTTATCATCAATATAAAAGTTCTGACAGTATTAAAGCGACCGGGGCAACGGTAGTGAATATCCATCATGCGAACAAAATCAACCCTTATATCAATTATCCATTCATTGAGTATGCCGCAATGAAGCGGTATATCGACTCAGCGCATCAGTTGGGATTAAAAGTAAAGATCTACAATACAGTTCGGGAACTATCCAACCGCGCTTATGAAACCTTCCCGATGCGTAGCCTTGGTCATGAAATTTATTCTGCCGGTAAAGGCGGCGGTTATTCCTGGTTGCAGGAGCACCTGGTGAGCGATTATATCGCCGCATGGTTTGTGCCGGAACTAAAAGATGCTGCGATCGTAAACAGCGGTATGAGCCGCTGGCATAATTACTATGTGGAAGGAATGAACTGGCTGGTCAAAAATGTGGGTATCGATGGCATTTATCTCGATGATGTTGCGTTTGACCGCATCACAATGAAGCGGATCAAACGGGTGCTTACGCAGGGCGATCATCCTGGCATTATTGATCTTCATTCTGCAAATCAGTATAACAAGAGTGATGGTTTTAATAACAGCGCCAATCTCTATATGGAACATTTCCCTTACCTGAACCGTTTGTGGTTCGGTGAATACTTCGATTATGAAAAGAACGGCCCTGATTTTTATCTCACCGAAGTCTCCGGTATTCCCTTCGGCCTGATGGGTGAAATGCTGCAGGATGGCGGTAATGCATGGCGTGGTCTATTATATGGCATGACCAACAGGATGCCCTGGAGCGCCAATGCTGATCCGCGGCCGATCTGGAAAGTATGGGATGCTTTTGGCATGAAAGGCTCTCAGATGTTGGGATACTGGTTGGATGATAATCCTGTACGTACAGATAACCCTGCGGTTCTTGCAACAGTATACCGTCAGCCAGGCAAAGCCATGATCGCGATCGCAAGTTGGGCTGATGCAGATACAACAGTGCGGTTAAAGATTGACTGGAAAGCGTTGGGCCTGGATGCTTCCAAAGCCCGTTTACAGGCACCGCGGATAGAGAAATTTCAGGAAGAAAAGATATTTGACACCGGAGATGGAATTCGGGTAAGTAAAGGGAAGGGATGGTTGCTGATCCTTGATGAAGGCAAATAATGATCCCCTTTTTTACATACTTGAATTGCTTATAGACCGGCATACTGATCTTACTCAAAAGACCATCTCTCCCGCCCCGTTTCCTTAAGCTGGGTAAGTTCGTTGGTATTTCTCGCTGGCGGTTCCACGCCGATAAGATGCTTTACAAAAAAATCCCTTTTCCGCATGCGTCCGTACACACCACCATCACTATGCCCCATTCCAGGTATCGCCAGGAATTCAAAGTCCTTTTGCGCCTTGATCAATGCATTCACCACCCGGTAGGTTGATTCCGGAGGAACATTCGTATCGGCCTCCCCTACTATCAGCAACAGATCCCCCTGCAATTTTGCAGCATTGGTTACATTGGATTGCTCATCATAATGCTTTCCTACAGGATATCCCATCCATTGTTCATTCCACCATTGTTTGTCGACACGGTTATCGTGACAACCGCAGGCAGATACACCTGCTTTATAAAATTCAGGATGGAACAACAATGCGCCAAGCGTGCTCTGGCCGCCGGCAGAAGTACCATACAAGCCTACTCTTTCTGCATCTACAAAACTGTATTTCTGCGCCAGCGCCTTTATCCATAATATCCGGTCAGGGAAGCCGGCATCGGCAATGTTTTGCCAGCATACATCATGAAAGGCTTTTGACCGGTTGGCCGTTCCCATTCCATCAATCATTACTACAATAAAACCAAGTTCGGCCAGGCTTTGCATTTCACTGTAAGGGGTAAAGTTTTTCGGAACAAAGGAATCATGCGGGCCAGCATAGATATTCTCCAGTACAGGATATTTTTTTGTAGGGTCTATGTCAGAAGGCTTGCTGACGATACCCCAGATATCGGTCTTGCCATCACGCCCTTTGGCCACAAATACTTCGGGAGGATTTACACCAGAACGTTTATACTGTGAGATATCAGCTTCTTCCAACATCAGCAATTGTTTGCCATCTGCCGTACGGCCAAGGATGGTTTTAGGAGGAACATTCACTTCGGAATATGTATCAACATAAAAGGCTTCGCCTTCGGAGAACACAAGCGAATGATTTCCTTTTGCCGGCGTAAGCGGCACCAGGCGTTTGCCATCAAAACTTATCCGGTAGTAATGAATATTATATGGATCCTCACCGGCATTCATACCGCTCGCAGAGAACCATACTTCTTTTTTCACCGCATCAACACTATCGATCCCGCGCACCACCCATTCTCCTTTAGTGATCTGCTGCTCTTTACCTGATGCCACATCCACCAGGTATAAATGACGCCATCCGTCTTTTTCTGAGGCCCTTACAAGCTGGTTGTTCCCGGGCAGGAATTTTACATAGTTACGGTTCTGATAAATGAAAGTGTTTGTCCGTTCATCCACCACATTCCGCGTGGTATTGGTCAATACGTCTACTTCAATGATACGGAAGCGTTGATGTCCGCGATCTGCTTTTTCGTAAGTGAAATATCTTCCTTCACCATTCCGCCACCGTTGTTGGGGCACTGTAAGGAAATCGATCGGCTCGGTATTGATCTTAGTGGCTGTTTTTGTTTCAAGATCAAACAGGAAGGGAGTGAATATTGACCATGGATCACCTGGTTGCTTATACGGTTGTGAACGTAATTGCCCCCGGGTGGTATTTGCTTCGGAACTCAACACATAATAAACAGGATCATCTTTAACAATGGCCATGTGATAACCTGCCAGGTATTTACTGTCAGGACTCCAGCGCAAACCACCATAAGGTTTATCAGCAGTTCCATCGGTAGTGAACCGGATCGGCTCACCGCCGGCAACAGCCTTTACAAACAGGTTACCGCCCTCAAGATAGGCTTCCCATTTTTTGTCTGGTGAAACAGCTCCATCAGGAAAACTATTGTTTCTCCGGAACCCTCTTCTTAACGAGTCAGCAGCTTTAGGAGGCGTGGCTGTTTTAGTGCAGGCATAAGTGGAAAGATCGCATTCAATACCCTGCCCTTTCACCACAAAGCGAAGACGTTTTTTATTATCCAGCACTTCAATACCGGTCAGTAACGGCCGCAAAGAATCGATCGATACCCCGATCGCCTGCAATCCTTCTGCCAGCCGCCCACGATCAAACAATGGCTGCTTTTTCAATTCTTTTACATCAACATACAGATATTCCTGCACGCTATCCTTTAGCAGATTGCGGTACCAGAAGGATTTACCACCCAGTTGCCAGTTAGCCACCACCGTCGTTTTAAATACAGCGTTCTTAGTAATGCTGTCAATAACGGCAGCGCGGAGATACCGTTGCAGCATTTGCTCGTGTGTTGGTTGAAAGCGGGCAGGTTGTTGAGCAGAAACAAACCGGGCACCGGCAATTACTGCCAGCAGAAATAATACAATTCTTCTAATCATGCCGAATCAATTGAACGGTTACAATAAAGAATAGATCATCTACCCAAGGTCAACAAAACACCGTGAATAGATTTATCCATGTAACCGAAGATATTTTTTCTGGCTTTTGTAACCGCATATTTTGCCATCCTTGTCAAAATATGAGAAGGATTGGCTAAAAAGGTGCTGAAGACAAATGCAATGCATTCTTCACTGGCAAACCTTTCGCCCGGCCTGGTTGCAATCTGGATTAAAAATGCATCCTTACAAAGGCTTCAATCGCTTCGTATTCTGCCAGCCCCAACTTATGATACAGTTCAGCCGTTTCACTCGTCCGGTCTTCAGCGCGCACCCAGAATTCCCTCGGATCATCACCGGGAAACACAGGAAGATCTTTTTGCGACTGATGCTTGAATATAGCCAGGCGTTTGCGCTTCACTTCCTGCGGGGAAAGCGGAACTGCCATTTCCACTTCATGAATAGGATATTCATGCCATGCTCCCCGATACAGCCAGAGCCAGCAATCTTTTACCCATTCATCTGTTTTGGAAAGGCGTTTGAGCGCTTCAAATAATATATCGAAACAAACCCTATGCGTTCCGTGCGGATCGGCAAAATCGCCTGCGGCAAATACCTGGTGTGGCTTCACACGGCGAAGCAGCGCCATGGTTTGTTGTATGTCATCTTCAAAAGAAACATCTTTTGACAATTTGGATCTGTCATAAAAAGGCAGGTCCTGGAAGTGTATGTTTTCGTCAGGCAATCCCACAAATCGGGCGCCGGCAATGGCTTCACCTTTCCGGATTAGTGCCTTGACGGTACGTATCACTTCAGGGTCTGTCTGGTTGGGACGTTTGGTCTTAAAAAAAGTCCTGACCTCATTATAAATTTTATTGGTCTTGTCTTTATTCTCTCCAATGGCTCCTGCATAGTCCAGCGCAAATTCAAGATACCGCAATACATCTTCGTCCCATACGGCAGTATTTCCGGATGTTTGATAAGCTACATGAACGTTATGCCCCTGATCTGCTAAGCGGATAAAAGTGCCTCCCATTGAGATCACATCATCATCCGGGTGTGGAGAAAAAAGGATTACATTTTTACGTGCCGGTGCTGCCCGTTCCGGCCTGTTGGAATCATCCACATTGGGCTTACCACCCGGCCAGCCGGTGATGGTACGTTGCAGTTCATTAAAAATTTTTATGTTGATACTGTATGCTGTACCTTTTTCTGCGATCAATTGAGCCATGCCATTATTGTTATAGTCTTCATCCGTCAATCGCAAAATGGCTTTGCCAGCAGTCAGGGATAACCATACCACCGCTTTTTTTATCAATTCATCTGTCCATGAAACATCGCGTACTAACCAGGGCAGATCAAAGCGGGTCAACAGCGATGCTGCCTCTTTGTCCAAAACAAACTCTGCATTATCGGACAATTGAAGATAGGTGGCTGGAATGTCGGCAGACATATTTCCTTCTACAGCCTTCTTCACGATCTCTGCCTTTTTTTCGTTCCATGCCATCAGGATTATTTCCTTTGCCTTGAAGATGGTACCAACACCCATAGTGATGGCTTTTGCAGGCACATTTTCCTTCCCTCCAAACTCGTGGGAGGCATCACGACGGGTAAGATCATTCAGGATAACCAGCCTGGTGCCGGAATTGGGAGCCGATCCCGGCTCATTAAACCCTATATGCCCGGTACGCCCGATCCCCAGGATCTGTAAGTCCAGTCCGCCCAGGTCGGAGATCTTTTGTTCATAGGCTTCACAAAAAGCAGGAATTTCCTCCTCACGCAATGTACCGTCCGGGATATTGATATTTTCTTTGGGTATATCGATATGACCAAAGAGGTGTTTGTTCATGAACTTAACATAGCTCTGATCAGCTCCGGGATTCATCGGATAGTATTCATCCAGGTTGAAGGTCACCACATTCTTAAAACTAAGGCCCTCTTCTTTATGAAGACGCACCAACTCTTTATACACTTTTACCGGTGTAGCGCCTGTTGCCAGGCCCAGCACTGCGGTTTTACCTTCAGCTTGTTTTTGCCGGATGATGGTGGCTATACGCTTCGCAACAACTGCTGAAGCATCAGTCTGATTGGGATATACTTTAACAGGAACTTTCTCAAAACGGGTTTCTTCCAATAAATTTAATCTTGCCATTCTAAAACGGAATTATTGTTCCAAAGAACTTCAATGTTAACTAAAGATGTTTTGTGGGCTTGTTTGCTATTATTTACCGGATGATCTGCCGGATAGTTTTTTGAAGTTCATCAGCAAAACGCGTAAAGCCCAGATCGGTAAGATGAATGCCGTCAACAGTAGTTTCACCATCATTCCCGATCAGTTTTCCGGCCGGGAGATAATAAATGTTTTTATAACCCATTCGCAACAATTTCTCATATTCTTTCCGCAATGCTTTGTTTTTATCTGTTACAGTCTTATACATCTGTACATCAAATACCGAATGCGGAAAAAGAATAGACTCTATAAGAAGTATGGATATTTTTGGATTGTGCTGTCGTAACCTTTCTACGAATGTGGCCGTTTTATCCTGGACCTGTTCAAGGGTTACATTGGGAATAAAATCGAGAATGAAAAGTCCTGCATCGGTGCGGCGCCCCATCAGTTCTGCGATTTCATAATCCAACTGACCATTTCCGCTGAAGCCAAGGTTGATCACTTCACGGTTCAGTTTTCGTTCGAGAATACTGGTGTAAGACATTCCGGGCCTGGTAGCACAGCCGCCCTGGGTAATGCTGGTACCATAACACACGATCGGATTTATTGCAGAAGGAAACTGCAACATCGGTTTTTCGATAATAGCTGTTGAGTCGACCCCTATTTGTAAATCCACCACTCCGTCATACAACGGCAGATAAAGCAGGTATTCCCGCTCCTCCGGCAGCATATTGGAGATAATTATTTGCTCATTGTTTTTACCTGCAGGCCGGGCAACGTTCACAAATTGCCATCTCCCATTGGTCCAGGCGTATAAATCCAGGCCTTTTATTCCGGTAGCAGCCATGTGGTTCATGTAGCTATTGTTAAGCACCTCCCATTTGGCTGCAATGGCCGTACTATTGGTCCGGAAGCGAAGGGCCAGTCCTGATGTGTTTTTGCCCAGTTCCCACACGGGTTTGCGGCATACTTCCTTCAGCGATGCAGGTAGCCGTTCATAGCGCGTTTCAGTGCTGTCATTGATCTTTCCGATAACAGGAAACTGCGCTGCATCATAATAACGGATCTGCGCGTAACCCGGCAGGATCAATAACAGGAATAAAAGGGTAATACAATATTTCTTCATACAGAAAATTTCAAGGCAGTTCCTATGCTTCAATGGCAACGACTTTCAACGATTCATACACTTTATATAATCCTCTGGGTACATGAAAACATCCTTTCCACTTGCCTCCTTTTAATGTAAGCAATGGTTCTCCCTGGCGGTTAAGATAGCCAAACCACTCACCATATTGCGGGTCGGAAAAGCGGGAAAACGTGTAAGCATCCAGTTTTTCGAACCATTGCCTGCAACGTTCATCGCCGGTATAGGCAAAACCTTTAGCCATGCACACCAGTGCTTCAACATGCACCCACCATAATTTTTGGTCCCACTCCAATTGCTGTGGAGGTTTATTCAAAATATCTTTAAAATAGAGTATCCCACCGTGTTGCTGGTCCCAGCCAAATTCCAGGGCACGCAATGCAATGTCTATACATTTTTCCATCAGCGAACTATCTTCCCTGCGATGAGCGATATCCATCATAAACCACATGGCCTCGATCGTATGGCCGGGATTTACCAGCCTGCCTTCAAAGCTGTCTGAGAAAGATCCGTCAACACATACACTTTCCATGATCAGACCCGTATCGGGTTGATAAAATACTTCCATCACTTCATGCACTACTTTATCGATAAGCTCATCTACGGTTGGTGTGCCTACAATATGTTCCAGTTCCAGCGAAAGATTACTCAATATCATTGGCAGGGCAAAACTTTTCAATGGCCGTGTTCCGGGAAAAGCCTTATTGTATTTACCTTTTGGATTTTCCTGCCGTTTTAATATTCTTTTAAAAGTGCTGTAAGCAACATTCCCGTATTCGTCATTTCCTGTTATCTTATACAAAGCGCCCAATCCCATACTGGCAAAGCAATCAGAAAAAATATTATAGGGTTGTATCAATGGCCGCCCGCTTTGATCTAAAGAAAAATACCAGTCGCCATTTTCATCGCGTCCATGCTTCAATATAAATCCGGCGCCATTAATGGCCATTTCTTTCCAGGTTTCATTTGCTTCCAATTCATTGTACAGCATGGATAGTGTCCAAACCTGCCGGCCCTGCAACCACATAAATTTGTCTGTATCGAATACATTCCCCTCCCGGTCGAGACAGGAAAAAAAGCCTCCATACTGTTTATCCGGCGAATTCTTTTCCCAAAAAGGCATAATGTGCTGCAACAACTCATTCTTGTACTTCTCTGCGTAATTTTTCATCCGTATATTTTTTATCTCTTTTTAATGGCTGCATGAAACCTGCCATGATAAAATTTTTATCATGAACGTTTCACCTGTTTTACATCCTGTTTATCTCAATGTTTCCAGATACTCTTTATACCGGTTATACAAATGCCCGGCTTGCAAATAAGACGACTGTGGGCTCATGAAATGGGAGAACTCAAACGTAATGGCTTTATCATAACCTGCTTTTCGGGCAGCGTCAAGTTTTAGTTTCAGCTTTTCAAATTTTATGGGCAAAAATTTTATGGGCATATCGCGGTCGAAAGTCTCTGCATTGGTCCAGCATTGCATTGAATATTTATCTGCCAGCTTTTTATTGATAGAGAAGAAATCCTCGAGCTCGCTATAATCAATATGACCGTCCTGGAAGGCGACTGCATCAACAGCCGTATGGATCTCCTGGAATATCCCATCCCATTCTTTTTCATGTTCGCTTAATGAAATGGCATCCTCTTTAGTTAAGGTGGAAGATGCGGCCATCACTGCTTTTTTACCATCTATCCACGGTGAAATGAATGTGGGAAGGTTATTGCTCACGCCTTTGCATTGCTCTCCCAATATCCGGAAGGCCCGGGCAGCCCCTTTGGTCTTGCGGCTGATCTCCATACTGAGGTACCAGCCTCCAAAGCTTGTATAATGACCATAGCGCTGCCATGCTTCATCAATCACATAACGGTTGGCATCAATTTCATGCTGCATATTACCCGTATCCCAATATTTGCCACTATCATATAATCCGAAATAAAATTTCAGCCCATGCTTTTCAGCCAACTGCAAAAACATCTCTACCAGGTCTACCGGTGGTGTATAGCATCCCATGTTGTGCTGCAACCACTCCGATGGATAAGTGATAAACCGGCGGTAGCCACTCCGGATCATGATAACGGTATCAATGCCGATGGCCTTCATGTGTTCAAAATCCCTGTCCCATTCTTTTCGCCCCCAGTTTTGATGAGGAATATCATGCGATATTTCATCTATAAAAGTTCCCGTTATTTTCATATATCAACTTTATAATTGTTTTTATGAACGCCAAAACCATTTGCGGTTAGTGGCAAATGTGGTCATCCCTACCATCAACAATAAATAAACAGCCGTACGTATCAGCCCCAGATAAGGGCTTTTATCCGACAGTGCATCCAATACCGGCCGCAGTTGCAACAAACCGAGCACCGGCACAATAAAAAATGATACAAGGCAGTAGGCCAGCATAGGGTTCTGCCCGGTCTTTATAATGGAAGAGATCAGAGTAGATCTTGAAAACTGCTTTGTGAGATAATCGCATACCATATAAAACACAAAGGCAAGTCCGCTGGTTAAAAACCAATAGCTGAATGATGAAGGATCTTTTTTGATCCCACCCTCCCAGGGCTCAAAGCACAGAGCTATGGTAGCAAAAGCAAAACCCCAGCCAAACAGGTTTTTATAAAAAGCTGCCTGACCGGTCCTGTATTTCCTGAAAAGCATATAAAACATAATCCCAATCAGCAAATGCCCCCAAATATTTACATCCAGCATACGTGAATAAAGAGTGGCCAAATGGAAAACCACCAGTAAAAAACTGATCCCTACCATCTGCCTGACCTGCTTTTTCTCAGCAGCGGCATAATCCCTGTTAATTACTTCGGAATTCTTAATCAGTAAATCGCCCAATATTGAACCTGGCAATACAATGCAGAGGTATTGCAGAAAAGAAAAATCATACACCCAGCGCCAGCCCTTTCCTGCATTCGCCAGCACAGCAGGCCATCCTCCTTCGATATCTTTGGTAAGCCATAGCGCGGCAATGACGCCTGTTACAGCGATTCTTGCCAGGATATTGTTAGCAGTGAACAACCATACCAATGAACCGAAGACAGCCATATTTGCCAGGATCAAAATGATGATATCACTTTTGGACTTATCAAAAAGGTTGTTCAGTATTTGACTGTGATAATAGCCAAGCGCTGCAATGAGCAGCACGCCGGCGATCTGAATGCCGTACCGCTTAACAGGCGAACCCTCAAAACGCATAAACACCATGAACCAGGCAAAGAAGACAAACAAACCTGTCAGATAATTGATCCAGCTTGATCCCTTCAGGCTACCGGGATTGAAATAAGCTATGGTAATGGCAAAGAACACCAGTAAGATCCCTCTTCTGAACAAACCGGAAACAATAGCGCTATAATTCCCGGCAGCCAGCTTCTTTTTCAAAGCCAACGGAAAAGCCGCTCCCATTGCAAAAAGGAAAAAGGGGAATACAAGATCCACCCAGGTAATACCGGGGTGGTCCGGATTAAATGTAAACTCCGGCGGCCCAACCTGCGCATGATACAACCATCCGGGAAATTCTTTACTCCAGGGTATGACGGCCGATAACACCATTCCAATAATGGCAAAGCCCCGGAATAAATCTATGCTATGATTTCTTTTTATTTCCACGTTGACTGTATCGTTTTTTACACCGTTAATTATTCTTCAGGCTATAAGTAAATGGCGCAGCCGGCAACCCGAAGTTGTTGACCAGGTTACCCGTTTTATAATTCCGGAAGCAATAGCGCACCTGCACCGGCACTGAAACAGCACCATTCCATACTTTCACCACAGATGTTGCATTTATAATAACAGCTTGTGCCGGCAGAAAATTCCCATCAATGCCTGCTATTTCAAAGCCTTCTATACTTGCATTCTCAGGATTCAATCCTGCTTCACCATATTTGAATGTCACTTCAATTGTGCTGTCTTTTACAAGTGCCGACTGGAATGCCGGGCCTGTCGGAGAAAATCCTTTGAACCCGTACGTATCGGCCAATGCCCATAGAGCAAGCCGCTCACCCACTGCTTTTTTCCCCGGTGGATGAATGAAGATCTCGTCTCCTATATCAGCCGTATGCACCATGCCCACATGCTGCAGTTCCTGTGATAACTCTAATTGCACCTGCCGGAACAAGGCCCAGTCCAACGAATCTTTATGCTCCGATTTCCAGGGAGCAAGCTGTACAAAATAGAAAGGCATTTTATCCTGGTTAAAGAATCCACGATAACCCTTCAGCATTTCCGGAAACAGTTTTTTATACAACTGCGGGTCGGGCGTATTGGCCTCACCCTGGTACCACAACATTCCTTTTATTGGGAAACCCTTCCAGGGTTGCACCATCGCGTTGAACAACAAAGTGGGTGTGCCTGCCGTCCAACCAAACTCTTTTTGATTGAGGTCGGGCATTTCTATTTTCGGAAAGGCTGCCAGCATTTCCCTGCTCATCCAGGCTTCTATCTTTGACATGCTCCAGGAACAATTGATGATACCGATAGGAACATCAATGACCTGGTTCAGTTTATCAGCAAAGAAATAAGCGGCCGCACTGAATTCTGCAACGGCCTCCGGGCCGGCGGTTGTCCATTGCCCCTCTATCCCATCGAACTTTGGCTTTGTGCTCCAGGCATTCTTAACAGTAAACAAACGGATCCTGCGTTCTGCCTTTGCCGTCGCAATAGCGTCTAACGAACCAGTGACGGGCTGCCCTCTGAATCCCTTTACCGGCATTTCCATATTGGATTGACCGGAACAGAACCATACATCCCCAATAAGGATATTAGTAAGACATAAAGGCTCTCCGTCATCAAAACATATGCTGTAATACTTTTCAGAACCCTTGGGCGTTGTCAGCTTTATCTGAAATTTTCCTTCCCAGTCTGCGTACACCACTTCCCGCTTTCCTGCATTCCACGAAGCAGTAACATACACCGTTGATGCGCTCCGTGTGGTGCCGCTGATCACTACTTCACTGTTTTGCTGCAGCACCATATCATTGCCCCAGATAGTACGCAGCTTCACTTTTGAAAAAGCAGGGGCGCTTAACAATAGCCCCGTTAAAAACAAAAATATTTTTGCAAAAATCCTGTTCATTTTATTTGTCTTTTTTCACTTCTTCCAAATACACACGGCCAAACCGGTCGGTAACCCGCACCTGCATCTTCGCTCCGGGTTCCCTGAGCACAGCTTTGAATAAGTGTGCAGTTTCTATAGGGCTGATCCAGCCGTATTTGATCTTTTCTTTATCAGAACAATACGCATACGCCAAAGGATCAAAACCACTGAACGGTTTCATTGTTCCAATCAGTTCTCCATTCTCCAGCCATTCAACTTTCCATTTATCGTCATAGTTCCATACGTTGGCTATTACCTGAAGAGTGTCCTTGTTTTGTTGATAATACGAGCGAAACTGGTGCGATTGATCAAAGCCGGCACTTTTGTAATGCCATTTTACCGAATTGCCTTCTACTTCATATACTGCATAACCACGAGGCGTGCCATCTAAGCACACCGGGGCCTGCCACCAGGTAGCACATGCTGCTGCCGTATTATGTTCATATAAAGAGTCATTGTATACCACGTTTAAATTATAGTGCATATGCCCGGAAATAATATGTGTATTATATCCTTCCAGCACTTTGTGCAAAGCCGCTGCATTTACGGTTTGGTCGGCAATAGTTGAATAGTCATAAGCAAAAGGCTGTTGAGCCTTTTGCAATTGTGTGGGAATATGCATCATGACAAAGACGATCGAACCTTTGGGCACATAAGACAGGTCCTGCTGCAACCAGCGAAATGTTCTTTCATCAATATAGCCCATGTAAAAATAATCCCGGCCCACATAAAAATTATTGTTCAGCACTATGTAATGTGCTTTCCCTTTATTGAAAGAAAAAACCGTAGGGCCAAAATAGTCATTAAATATTCTTTCCGATGTTTCAAAACTACGGCCCCAATAGGCCATATCATGATTACCGATCGCCCTGTAGAAGGGTATATTTAGCGGAGCCATTGAATGAATATAGTCAGGAAATAAACCGGGCATATCTCCTACCATATCGCCCAGATCTATTCCAAACACATCCTGTCCCCGGTAAGCATCCAGGTGAGCCAGCATATCACCTACCACTTCTTTACGATAGGCAGCCAGATCTTCCTGACTGGTAACCTGCACATCTGCCTGCGCAAAGAAAACATGCTTGTTGTCATTGACAGGGTTACGGATCAATGCAAAGTCGTACGTATTTTCAGCGGTTTCTATCTTTTTATAGAACCGGGGAATTGTTGTATCACAATGGACCTTATATCCCGAAGGGACTGAAATTTGAACAAATTGCTCACCAGCATCAGGATAAAGTACATATTGCCCCCGGGCATTAGTGCGAACAGTGGCTGCTCCGCAACTCACCACCACGTCTTTTACACCCTTTCCTTCACAAACTACACGCCCTGCAACACGCTGTTGCGCTACTGCCAGCACAGGCATGACCAGCGTCAGCAGTAACGGCACATACCATCTTGCTGAAAACCGGCAACCGAAGATCATTTTGCCAGCCAGGTATCTATACCCTTCTTTAATGCGTTCCAATAGTCGTACTTTTTAATGTGGATCAAATCGAAAACAAAATAGCCATCGCAAGCGCCCATTGCCGCATCCACGGTTTGCCCAACCTCTGCTTGCTTTCCTCCGTCGCCCCAACCGGCACCGTTCCCTACATCCGGGCCGCCTATAACGATGCTCTTGCTGCCGATCATGGATTTTGCTCTTTTGCAAAAGCCTTCAACCGTCCATTCATTGCTGCCATAAATGCTGTTTGTTCCGGCATAAGCGCCGATCATCGTGATATCCATCAGGTCGGCATAACCATAGTTCTTATAATCTGCATTAGCCCAGGACGGATAAAATTGTGCTGTGTTGTAATCGGTGCTTGCCCAATTCACCCCTACATCGTAATAAGTAGAATACCATCCGCCCACATATACCCCAAATTCTATTTTGCTGTTCACTGATTTTACTTTGGCCCTGGCTTTTTCCATGAAGTCACGGATTGTTTTTGCCCTGAATGCCAACCACTGCTTAAAGTATTTTGGCATGGATGCAGACAGCGGGTAACTGGGAGTGCCCGGCGCAATTATATCATCCGGGAAATTGGAAACTGTTTCTCCAATAAAAGCTTCAAACTTTGTTTTGGCTAAAGGTGAAAAATCAGTATTGAAGTCGTTGAACCTGCAACGGTCCAAAATAATTCCGTCAACATTATATACGGCCAGGTCGCCTATAATATTCAACAGGTATTGCTGCACACCATCGTGATACGGATTGAGAAATTTTGTGCCATAGGTATTGTCCGGGTCAGTTGTGGCATTCACATCCATAACATTGGTGAGGCCGGAACTAAGATTTAAAGTGGTGGCCCAGTCTTTTTTTGAGGCATCCCTAAACAATAATCCCTGTTGTCCCAAACCATAAGAATAATTATTACCTGCCACGAACGTATTGATAGCTGCATATACTTTTAATCCTTCAGCATGGCCTGCATCAATAAAGGCCTGTAGATAATCCCAGGTAGCCGTGCGTTCAAAAAAAGTATAGCCGGAACTGCTCCAATAGTCCAGTTTATGCACCTGTTCAGCATGCGTGCTTTGAAACAATACATCGCCCATTGAAGGACGCACATCCACCACAAAGCCTGTCAGCCCTGCCTCTTTCATACGTTTAACATCCTGCTGAATTCTTGCTTTATCATTGGCATAGTCAGGAAAGTTAGCCGCCGCATCAATCCATACGATCCTCGGCTTATCCTTATCTGCACCGGATCCGCCATCCCAGATCCAGTCGGGGTCCTTGGCCTGTTTTTTACAGGCTACCAGCAGCACTGTCATCAGGGCCAGTACCATCATACAGGATATAAAGTCTTTATGCTTCATATAAAAATCGTTTGCTTTTAGTTTAAATTTTTACTGCATACATTACATGTCTACACAATCGAACTCGTAGCAGGCAAAATTGCCCACGCTAAAGTCGATGGTAAACACCTGCATTTTGTAACCATCAGTAGTTGGTGCGATCAGTACATCGCCGGAAGCAGCGATGTTGGTACCAAGTTCCCCGTAGTTAGCAGAGAATACCAGCGCGTTGGTTGAATTAACATTCCCGGAGAAATTACCCATCGAAGACACATCATATAAATACAACTCAGCATTAAGTCCCCAGTATGGGAAATGGCTTGGGCAATACAACACCATATACCGTGCATTATTGAATTCTTTGGCATCAGTAAGATTATTATTGATGCCCCAGGCATTGCCCGATGTTTGTGCTGCCAGTGTCAATGTCTTTGCACCATTCTTGTCCAGGTAATACAGGTTATCAACTCCGCCATCATAGAAGCCGACGAAGGAACCATCATTTACATCATTAGAGCGGGGTGACATTTTACCACCGTTAATACCTTCGCCCCAATAGGGAATACCTGTTGCTTCTACCACCTCTGCATTGCCTGCCACGCCTCCGGTAACCGTCCAGCGAACAAATGATTTTGAACCGGACAAACTGGTGCCCTGGCAAGAAGCTATAATTACCGCTTTGCCATTCAGATCTCCATTCACAGACAACCTGCTTCCTACCGGAAATCCGGAAGTATTGGTCCAGGTGATATAAGGTACAGGTGCAGTGGTCATAGAAGAGGTCTTGTATATGTTTACTGTTCCTCCTACTGCTGCCTGGTCTACAAATAAGATATTCCCTTTCGCATCGCTTGTGATAGAGCCATCACCTTTAGCGCTGCCCAAATTCATCATACCAACATAAGCGCCGGTGCTCCTGTTGTAGTATTTGGGAGCTGTACCATCACCCAAAGAAACTGCAACAAAATTGCCTGATGCTGCCAGGCTTGGTTTGGAACTATTACTATAGCCCAGATCATCCAGTTTCAAATTGAAACTTTGATTCTGGGAACCGGCCCTGAATCCATAAGGAATTTTCGGAGGTGCTGTTTTTTGGATCTGATAAACCGTTTTGGAAACGCCATCATGCGCCAGTACTGTAATGGATGTTGGATTGTTCAGGTTTATTCCTGTCAGTGATTCCACTACACTCGCATGAGGAGATACGGACACTTCCACATCAACATTTGAAAGGTCCTCGACGGTTATCAGCGATATCGTTTTTGCATTCTGGTCAATCAGGCCTGTTATGCCTAATGCCTCAATAGAGAAAAAGGTCAATGCTGATTTGTTTGATTTGGTACGCACTCCTGTAATGGTAATATGCCGTACTGTTCCATCGGCCTCAGTAAGCGTATAAGCATTTTCTTTATTGAGGTCAACAATACCTAAAGCCGGAGAAATAGATGCATTATTCGCCAGCGCTGCTTCCAGCTTCATTTCCGACATATACACATCTGTTTCATCATTACTTGATTCAGGAAAAAACCAGGGCACAGGAATAAGTATCCTATCCTCTGTACCTGAAGGAATGGCATAGCGGATAACTTCCTGGCCATTATTAGGCCCGGAAGTAAATTTGGCTGTTATACTGCTCACGGCAGCGCTAGCTCCCGGATCGGGTACCAAAACAGCCTTCTTACAAGACCCTACCACTGCAATAACAGCAATGAGTAGTGGATATAAATTCTTTTTCATGATTTATTTATATTCAAATGAATTAATTCCATTCGGGAAATTGACTAACGGAAGTATTATTGGTGATCTCTGAAACAGGAAGAGGTACCCTGTACATTTTTGCCGGGAAATTGCGGTCCTGTTTATCACAGTCTACATAAGTATATACAAATTGTCCGCTTCCATTCTTTTCAATCTTCAGGCCATGCACCCTTGTACCGGTAAATGCGGATTGTGCCAGTTCCCAGCGCCTCATATCCCAGTAGTACTGACCTTCATAAGCCAGTTCTACTTTACGTTCCTGCCTGATCTGCGCCATCAGGTCTTCACCTGATTTATCCGCATAAGGCAGGCCGACACGGCTTCTTATTTTCCTGATGGCATCATTAGCTAAACCAGGAGCCCCATTCCTGTAGCAGGCTTCTGCATAGTTCAGCAACACTTCTCCCAAACGCAAGGCTATCCAGGGCTGTGTGGAATTGTCGGTATTAAGGTCCAGGTTTTCATCCAGCAGCTTACGCAGGAAATAACCTGTAACGGTTCTTCCGGCGGGAACGGCGTCCGTTTTCCAATTGGCATACCCGTCTTGCCCACTTACAAAGGCCTCGATGGTCCTGCCTTTCCAACTGGCACCATTATATAATACAGATGCCTGAAAACGCGGCTCCAACTGTGCATAAGGAGGTGTTTCAGTAGTGCCGCTGGTCGTATGCCACTCAGACCAGTCAGGAAAGCCTCCGGTATTCGCCAGTTCATAAGACTCCACCATTTCCTGTGGTGGTGTACCATAAGCCCCGCTACCCTCTTTATCACCACCGGGCGCATAGTAAAAATCAAAGCTGTGTGTAAACACACGCTTATCAAAAGTGTATTGAATAATGGCTTCGCTGTTTCCACTCTTAAATGCATCAGCATAGTTAGTGGTAAGTGTATAATTCATAGCCAGCACTTTTTCGGCTGCTGTTTGTGCAGATGGCCAGCGTTTGGCATACAGCATTGCACGCGACATAAATCCATAGGCAGCTCCGGAGGTTAAACGTCCCTGGGCATTAGTGGAAACAGGCAGATGCTCACCGGCAAAAAGCAAATCCTTCTCCACAAAATCCCATCCGGCTGCTTCCGTGCTTAGTGGAGCCTGCTTAGATATCTTGCTCAGGTCTTCATCATAAATAATTACTTCTTTGTAGCGCTTTAACAGATCGAAATAGAGGAATGCCCTGAAAAAACGTATCTCTGCTTCAAGGCGTGTAGCATCGTCTGCTGACAATGCAGTGCCGTATTTTTTAAGATTGCTTAATGCCTCATTTACGCGGCGGATCTTGTCATACACAGTTGACCAGCTTCCCAGGTAGACCGACACATAATTGGCCGTCAAAACAGGGCCGCCATAAGCCAGCTCATTTGGAATATACATGAGGGCATTGTACGTCATGGAAGAATACTTCAGCATGTCAGTAAAACCTTCTGTCATGCCGGCATCGGATTGCCCTGAGCCAAAGCTTCCAAAATAGTTGAAGTCGTGATAAAAATTATTTACTGCTAATTCAGCATAATCAACCCTGCTCCAAACCAGCTTGTCTGATGCAGCGCTTGTAGGTGCGAGATCCAAATACTTCTTGCAGGAAGCTGCTCCCAGCAAAAGGCCCAACACCATTGTATTTATAATAAGTCTTTTCATCCGTTTTCTTTTTTACATCCGTCAGGAGAAAACTCCCTTCGGACCGTTTTTAAATGATCTGGATTATTGGTTACTCAATTTTAGAATGTTAAGGTTACTCCTCCTGTAAAGATCTTCTGCTGCGGATAGTAACCATTATTCACCCGGGGCGATTCAGGATCGACACCTGCAGGCAAACCGGAAATAGTAAAGATGTTGGACCCTTCTACAAACACACGAAGACGGTTTATACCCATTTTGCGTGCTAAGGATTCAGGGATGCTGTACCCGATCTGTGCAGATTTCAGGCGGACATAAGTACCGTTCCTGAACCAGAATGTAGAAGCCAGCCCGTTGTCGCCACCATGAGTGGTAGAGTTCAACGTTATCCGGGGAAATGTTCCATTTGGATTGTCTATGCTGTAAGCATTCTCTACCAGGAACAAAGGAGAGTTTGCACCTTCTTTAAATGTCTGTGTCCAGATAGTATTATCATCATACCCGTTGAAATAGGTACCGGTCAGCGACACATCAAACAATGCTCCTCCGGTAAACTGTGCATTAATATCAAAGCCATTCCAGGAAGCGCCCAGGTTCAAACCATACATCAGCTCCGGACGGTTAGGACGACCGATCAACCCCCTGTCCTGGTAATCAATTTTACCATCACCGTTCAGGTCTTTGTATTTGATATCACCCACATTCGGACGACTGCCGTACCATGCCGACTCATCAATCTCTTTTTCAGAACGGAACAAGCCTTCAGCAACCCAACCGGAAATAATGCCTGTTTTTTTACCGGATACTTTTTGCATTTCAGGAGCATTAGGGCTATCGTTATACCTTAACCATTTGGCGGTAGCATAACTTACATTGGGAGCAATAGTATATCTAAGCACTTTGCCTCCCAGCTTTACCGAATTCTGATGTTTTAAAAGCAGCTCAAATCCTTTGGAATCTGTTTTGCCAAAGTTTTCATAAGTGAAATAATATCCACCCATCGATGGAGGATAGCCGGAAGACATCGACATCAAAATATCATACGTATAGGTATAGAATACGTCGAACTCAGCGATCAGTTTTCCTTTCCATAAACTTGCATCGAAACCGGCGTTGTAAGAAAGTGTCTTTTCCCAGGAGAGATTGGGATTGGCAATAACGCTGGTGTACATGGAATTGCTTAACCCGCCATTGAGGGGCAACTGGCTTCCAAATGAATAGGTGCTCAAATAAGAGAAAGCGCTTACATTATCATTACCCAAAAGCCCCACCGATGCTCTTATTTTCAAATCATCCAGGAAGGATGATGCTTTCTCCATAAAACGCTCTTCAGACAATCTCCACGCCAAAGAAGCTGACGGGAAAAATCCCCAGCGCTTGCCTTCCACATTTCCTGAAAATTTATAAGACCCGTCATAACGTCCGGTAACTTCTGCTATGTATTTGTTGGCAAAATCGTACTTAGCCCGGAATACATAACCGATAGAACGGGACCTATCGCTCCAACCGCCTATGGGAGAATTGGCAGGCGTACTCAATCCCAGTTCAGGTAATTCAGGGAACATCACATTCCTGGCATAAGCAGAAAGGCCGTTCGATTTATAATCGCGCACTTCGGAAAGCACCAACGCATCCACTGCATGCTGTCCGAATTTTCTGTCGAAAGAAAGACTGGTCTGGCTTACCAGTTGCTGCGAATTCGTTTGTCCTTCACCAAGTGAATTATAGGTCACGCCTTTTGCATCCAGCATTTTTACAAACTGATGCGTATTCGTTCCATCGGGCAAACGAACTGCATTCATGTAAAAGAATATATCCAGGTTCTTATTGCGTGAGGTCCAGGCATCATAAGCACCATACGCTCTTAACTTCAATCCCTGTATCCAGGGAAAGCTATAAGTCAACCCCAGGTTGGTCTGAACATCAATGCCATTTGTCTTTTTGTATCCTGACTCATAAATAGCCGCTAAAGGACTATTGGGAATAGCCGAATTATTACGTGGAGGGACCCCGGTATACAATCCATCATATTTCACCGGCAGATAAGGGTGCATGCCGATGGTTTGTTTTGCAATAGAAAACCAACCCTGCTCGCCCAAATAACTATTGGCATCGGTACCGCCTGCCACATAACCGGGGGTTTGTTTATCGGTGACCGCCCCTGCAACACCCAGATCAAAAGTCACATTTTTAGCTACCTGGGCAGATACGTTTGCTCTCAGGTTATATCGCTTGAAATTAAAATTGTCAATATTCCCTGACTGGTCCTGCATTCCCAGTGAAGTAAAGTACTTCACATTATCCTTAGCTCCCTGGAGAGACAAATTATGACGGGTGTTACGGCCGGTACCAAATACTTTATCAATATAATCCACATTATCCCATCCGTCATCAGGATCGCCATTCAACATCATTTCAACGTCTGACCTGGTGAATATGGGAACATATTGGTCCCTGCTTGTAATAGTACCGTTTGCCAGCTTGTCCATCATATCGGCCATATTGTAATAATGGGCAAACTGGGGACCATTCATGAACTGAGGGAAATTTGCATTTAATGATACACCTGTTGTCCCTGTGTAATTAATAGTAGGTTTTAAACCTGAACCTTTTTTTGTAGTTACGATAATCACACCACCTGCAGCCTGCAACCCATACACGGCAGCCGAAGCTCCGTCTTTCAACACAGATATACTTTCTACATCATTAGGGTCTATATCATTAATAGAACGGGGAACACCATCTACAATATAAGTTACACCTACCCTGGAACCGCGGATGATAAGACCGGCCTGATCACTACCCGGCTCACCCGACTCCTGAACAGAAGATATACCGGGCAAACGGCCTCCCAACAAACTGGAAATATTTGTAGAAGGAGCTTTAAGCAGGTCTGCACCTTTTATGGTAGATACTGCGCCAGACAGCGTAGCTCTTTTTTGGGAACCATAACCCACCACTACCACTTCATTCAATGAAGCTACATCCTGCTTCAGCACTACAACCGGTAACGACTTTCCTTTAACGGTTACTTCCTGTGAGATCATTCCGATATAAGTAAAAACCAAAACGTTCCCATCTGCTGCATTGAGTTCGTATTCGCCACTACTGTTGGAGATAGTGCTCAGATCACTACCTTTTATAGTAATGGTAACTCCAGCCAAAGGCTTTCCTGCATCGTCCCGGACCAACCCCTTAACGGGTTGCTGAGCAAATGCAGCAATATAACACCCGGCAACCAGTGCAAACACCAGTAACCAACGGCGAATGCCTGCATAATTAATAATTGACTTAAGACATAGCATAGTGTTCGGTTGAGATATTAAAAAATAGAAATTCAGTTAAATATTTTAGGAGAAGGTGGCTGACACACAGGACTGTTATTTAATGCACTGGTATCTATAAATCCACCGGCACAAGTATCAACGGAGTAGGTAGGCATGATGCTCCCGGTGGAGAATACGTAAACTCGATCTCCTGTATTTCCTTGGCCGGATCAGGTTTGTAAATCTCAATGAGTATGGCTTCCGGGCCGCCTTTGGTGACCAGTTGGTTTAGCGGATACTGCCTCACAGTTTTTTTCATATTCTTATCTGTTAAAGACATCGTAAGTCCCATACCTCCACACCATTGACCATTATCTGACCGTGCGTTCCAGGTTATCAATGCCAACCCTTTCCCATCGCTGCTTTTCCATTTTAATCTGGCATTGTACATCACTCCATAATTCCCTTCGTTCTTTGCATCTTCTTTTTCGGGCCCAATGGTACCTCTGATCCAGGGATCATCTTCCCCATCGGCAACGATCAGTTGAGATACGCCGTTTTTAGTATCAATAATTTCATCGTTGGTTATTTTATAATTGGACACAGGAAAGACTCCCCTTCCGGCATTCACATGGCTGAAAGGAATGATCGTATCAATGCTTGCAAAAGCCTTCGGGCCGGACTTTTGCGGTGAGGTTTGCAGTATACTGACCAATGCGGGCTGGTCCACTACAAACTCATAAAAGCCATGCACCAGTTCATCGTAGTTGACTATTTGTTTTTCCAGTTTCTCATCTATGGCTATTACCTCTCCTGGCTTGACAGTGCGCACACTTTTCAGCACATTCGATTTGAAATAATCTTCCAGCCCCTGTTTTCCAATTTGAAAGTAGTTGGTGGATGGTTTTTGTGAGGAGTATTTCAACATGCGGATACGCATATTTTCATGTCCCAGGTTTTTGATCACCGCTGAAATTTTACGGGGCATTTTTTCCGGAGCAGTTACGCCGTTTACATTATATACATATAACCGTACAGCACCCGGGCTTACTTCTTCCTGCAGCACAATGGCTTCCGGAATACGGATATACTCCGGATCATCGGAAATGATGAATTGCGGGCCCGGTTGTATTTTTTTCTGATAACCGATCTTGGGGAAATCCTCTTTCAGGAACCCTTCCAGCAGCACGATATCACCCGGCTTTGCAGCAGTAAGCTTTTTGGAAACCTGCCCCAGACTGCTCTGGGCCTGCATTTCAAATGCAAAAAGCAGCGTTACAAATGACAAAAAACAAGTCCTCATAAATTATAATAGTTAACAGTTGAATGAAAAAGAACAAACCCCTTTTATCAGTTACCCCTGACCTCCTCCATCGGGTTATGAAGCGGCACCAGCCAGGTAACTATAAAAGCAGGGATCGTAGCTATTAAAACCCAGATGAAAAACGATTTATATCCGAGATAATCACTTAAAAGGCCGCTGATCATAGAAGGTATCATGAATCCAAGGTTCACGATACCGCTGGCAAAAGCATAGTGCGCCATCTTATATTTTCCCGGCGCAATGTTTTGCATGATAAAGAGGATAATGCCGATGAACCCAAAGCCATAACCAAAATATTCTACAGCAACAGCGCCGGCAATAACCGGAAGACTCACCGGTTGATAAACAGCCAGCAAAGCATAAGCAGCAAAGGGCACATTAAAAAAAGTACATAAGATCAAAAGCCTTTTTCTGTCGAGCCCCTTTTTGGAAACAAAATGTCCGGCAACAATAGAACCCAGCACAAAAGCAATAGCACCGATAGTCCCATAAAGCAGACCGATTTCAGAAGTGGTCAACCCCAGTCCTCCAGCATCTCTTCCTGCCTTAAAAAACAAAGGCGTTATTTTAATGGCCTGCCCTTCTGCAAAACGGTAGAGAACAATAAACAGCAGGCTGTAAACAATATTTTTCTTTTGGAAAAAAGTAACGATCACGTCTTTCAGTGTGGCCATTCCTTCGCGGAGTGAAGCAGATCTTTTCTTTTCTTCATTTGAAGGCAATATGCGGATCGTGTACAATCCTATTCCCAACATGATGATCCCATATGCGAACATCACCAGCATCCAGGCAGTTTTTACCCCGGTACGCTGCTCGAGTATACCGGCCAGGTATACCAGCACACCTCCTGAAAACACTTTGGCTATATTATAAAATGCGCCCTGCCAGCCTACATATTTTGCCTGCTGCCTGGCATCCAGTTCGTTCAGGTACACACCATCTGCGGCCGTATCATGCGTAGCTCCGCTAATAGCGATGATGGTCAACAACGTAATGGAAACACTAAAGAAATGATCTAACTGAAGTGATAAGCCGACCAGGCCAAATAGTACGCCGGTCAAAATCTGGGTTGTATAAACAAAGAATTTTTTTGTCTTGTATAGCTCGAGGAATGGCCCCCATAATGGTTTTAATGACCAGGGCAGCATGATCAGTGAGGTCCAGAAAGCAATGGACGAGTCTGAAACACCAATGTTCTTGTACATGATAGCACTGGCGCTTGATAAAGCCACAAATGGCAGACCCATCGCAAACCAGGTAGTGGAGATCCAGAAAAGCGGGTTGAGGGTCCTGGTATTATTTGTGTTTAAGCTCATTAATTTTGGTTTATTTCAGCCTCCTGAATTGCCTTTACGCAAAGAAAATCTCAATTGTTTCGATGATCTTAAACACGTGTAGCAGGCAATCTCTCGTCCAAAATAAATGAAATAATTTCATAAATGAGCTTATTTAATAAAAAATATTATTAATTAATCTTCATTACACTCATTTTTTAATAATTAAAGGATCCAACACAATATTATATGCCCTTATCTTGCTTACTTTGCAAAATGGCTTTAAATTATAGTCTCTATATTTGAGATACTACTTATTACCATTAAACAGCAACTATGACATTCTGGGACGATCTGGAAAGCGAAAGCAAGCCGGGGATTGCCTTTAAAAACAATTCAATAAAAAAAGAGATCATCAGCATTTTATCCGTTTCCGGCAATATGACCATTTCGGACCTGAGCAGGAAATTGTTACTCAGCGTTCCTAAGATAACCACCCTGATCAACGAGCTGATCTCCGACGGCATTGCCTGCGACTATGGAAAAACGACCGTTACAAGCGGGCGTAAACCCAGCATATACGGCCTGGTGGCCAATTCAGGTTTTTTCCTGGGAGTGGATATTAAACAAACCCATATCAATATCGGATTGATCGATCTATGCAAGAACCTGACCTCTACCTCAAAGAATATACCTTACACCTTATCCAACGAAAAGCATTCGCTGGACGAACTGTGCACCATTATAAAGACATTCATATCCAAAACTTCGATCTCCAACGATAAAATTCTGGCGATGGGCCTGAACCTGTCTGGCCGCATCAATTCCACTACAGGCTACAGTTATAGTTTTTTCCACTTCAGTGAAGACCCGCTAAGCGTTTACCTGGAGCAGGCGACCGGCATCAAAACATTTATCGAAAATGATTCCAGGGCAATGGCCTATGGTGAATTTATTGCCGGCGCTGTGAGACACGAAAAAAATGTACTGTTCCTCAATCTCGATTATGGCATTGGAATGGGGATCATTATCAACGGACAAATCTATTATGGCAAATCAGGGTTTGCCGGAGAATTCGGTCATATCCCCTTTTTTGACAATGAAATTATTTGCCAGTGCGGCAAGAAAGGCTGCCTCGAAACGGAAGCTTCCGGAAGGGCTTTAACACATTTGTTCCGCGAAAAAATAAAAAACGGCTATGCCAGCAGCATTACCAAAGACCTGGCTATCGAGGATATTAAACTATCCCATATCATTCAGGCAGCAAAAGATGATGATGTGCTTGCCATTGACCTGGTAGCTGAGATCGGAGAAAAACTGGGCAGAGGAATTGCCATGCTCATTAATCTTTATAATCCTGAACTCATCGTACTGGGAGGAGCACTGGCTGAAACATCGGAGTATATCTTATTCCCCATAAAAAGTGCTATTAATAAGTATTCATTAAATTTGGTCAACACCGATACACAGATCAAACTTTCCCTGCTGAATGAAAACGCCGGAGTGGTGGGCGCTTGTTTTTTAGCCAGAGACCGTGTTTTAGAAGCCCGTTAACATAAATAGATGGTCATCTTCTGGTGGTTATGATTAAATTGTTGGATCATTCCCGAATGATCGGACTCATTTATATAAAACCAAATTGCGTATGAAAAAACTTACAGCCTCCATTCTTTTGTGTGGCAGCTTTCTGATCGCCGCTGCTCAACAGGAAGCACGCTTACTGCGTTTTCCTGCTGTGTATGGCGACAAGGTCGCCTTTACCTATGCCGGCGATCTGTATATCGTTCCATCAACAGGTGGCGTTGCACGGCGTATCACCAGCCATCCGGGTTATGAAATGTTTGCCAGGTTCAGTCATGACGGCAAGTACATAGCATTCACAGGACAGTATGATGGCAATACCGAAGTATTTGTGATCCCCTCAACCGGCGGAGAACCCAAACGCATTACCTACACTGCAACGCTTGGCCGCGATGATGTGGCCGACCGCATGGGCCCCAATAATATCGTTATGGGATGGACGCCTGATGACAAACAGGTGATCTACCGCGGCCGCGGCACATCCTTCAATGCCTTCAAAGGCAAAATTTACCTGGCACCGCTTAATGGAGATCTCAGCAAGGAACTTCCTTTTTCTGTTGCATCATGGGTGTCTTATAATAAAGACGGATCAAAGATGGCCATGAACCGTGTGTTCCGGGAATTCCGTACCTGGAAACATTACCGCGGTGGTATGGCTGATGATATCTGGCTGACAGATCCAAAAACCGGCAAAGCAGAAAACATCACGAACAACCCTGCGCAGGATATGTTCCCGATGTATTATGGCGATAAAGTTTACTTTGTCAGCGACCGCGACAGGACTGCCAATCTTTTCGTTTATGATACCAAGACCAGGCAAACACAAAAGCTCACCGACTTTAAGGAGTTCGACATCAAATTCCCTTCACTTGGCGGCGATGCGATCGTGTTCGAGAATGGTGGATACATTTATCTGTATGATCTGGTGAAAGGCGAAACAAAAAAATTAAACATCGTGATCGCGGAAGACTTTGCGTCAGGCCGCACCAAACAAATAAACGCCGCTGAATTTATTTACAGCACCGACATTTCACCCGACGGCAAACGCATTGTCATCGGCGCCCGTGGTGATGTATTTACCCTGCCGGCCAAAACCGGCGTCACCCGCAATCTCACCCAGTCAAGCGGAGTACATGACCGCAATGTTGCCTGGAGCCCTGACGGAAAATGGATCAGCTATATTTCTGACCGCACCGGCGAGGACGAACTGTATATCCAGCAACAGGATGGCACAGCACCGGCAAAGCAGCTTACCAAAGGCGGAGGCTCTTATAAATTCGATCCCATCTGGAGCCCTGACAGCAAATACCTCCTGTTTGGAGACCGGGAGCAGAACCTGTATACCGTCGATATTTCTTCAGGAAATAAAACAACGGTAGCGCATTCAGACGCAGGCACGATCGGTTCCTACACTTTCGGGCCCGACAGTAAATGGATCGCTTATACGCTTCCGGGAAAAGCGCGTGAGTTCTCCGTTATCAACCTGTACAACCTGGACTCAAAGAAAACGATCACCGTTACTGATAGCTGGTACAACAGTTCCGGTGCTCAATTCAGCCCCGATGGAAAATTACTGTACTTCGTATCGCAGCGCGATTTCAATCCTACTTACAGTAATACGGAGTGGAATCACGTTTATACGGATATGAGCCGGCCATATTTTGTACGGTTAAGTGCTGCAACACCATCACCCTTTGCAGATAAAAATGATGAAGTATCGATCAAAAACGAAACCGATACCAGCAATAAAAAAGCAGCAGCGGCACCAGCACCAGCTAAAAGCCCATCAAAGGTTACCATAACAGTTGACGAAGCAGGCATTGCAGACCGCATTGAAAGCTTACCGGTAACGCCCGGAGGCTATGGCGGATTGGTGCCGGTCGAAGACGGCCTTTATTATTCCGTTGGTGGACGGGCCGGGCGCGGATTCAAATTCTTCAGCTTTACAGACAATAAGGAAACGGAGATCGGTGTTTTCGGCGGTTACAGCGTATCACCGGACGCAAAGAAGATCCTCTTCCGGAGCGGCAATGACCTTTTTGTTGAATCACTTGGCAAATCAAAAATCACTCCTTCCAATAAAGTTGACCTCAGCGCGCTTAAGATCAATGTAGACCTGAAAGCTGAATGGAAGCAGATCTATGATGAAAGCTGGCGCCAGATGCGTGATTATTTCTATGATCCAAATATGCACGGGGTGAACTGGAAAGCCATGCATGATAAGTATGCGCCGTTGCTGCCGTATGTCAATCACCGGGATGATCTTACGTATCTCGTCGGTGAATTGATCGGTGAACTGAATGTGGGACATGCATATGTGAACAGCGGGGACCGCCCTTCCATCGACCGCATACCTATGGGCCTGCTTGGCGCCATCTTCAGCCGCGATAAGAGTGGTTATTACCGGATCGACAGCGTCCTCTCCGGTGAGAGTTGGAACAAGACACTGGTATCTCCGCTGCGCGTACCGGGCGTGAATGCCAAAGCAGGCGAATATATCATTTCAATCAATGGTACATCCATGAAGGATGTCGCCAATATTTACCAGACACTTATTGCCAAAGCAGGTCAGCTCATTGAGGTTGAACTGAACAGTTCGCCAACCAATAACGGTGCACGCAAAGTGCTAGTTAAACCCATTGCCGATGAATCATCGCTTTACTATCATGAATGGGTGCAACAGAACATTGCGAAAGTAACGGCAGCGAGCAAGGGCCGTATCGGTTATGTACATATTCCGGATATGGGCCCCGAAGGGCTCAATCAATTTGCCCGCTATTTTTATCCTCAACTGGATAAAGAAGCGCTCATCATCGATGACCGTGGCAATGGTGGAGGTAATGTGTCGCCTATGATCATCGAGCGGTTGCTGCGTAAACCAGGACTTGGCACCATGCGCCGCAATAATAAAGTTGCTTCCATCAAACCTGATGCGCATGTAGGCCCCAAAGTTTGCCTGATCGATCAGTATTCCGCTTCGGACGGTGATCTTTTCCCCTGGCAATTTCAGTATTACAAGATCGGCCCATTGATCGGCCAGCGCAGTTGGGGAGGCGTGGTCGGTATCAGCGGTTCATTACCTTTCATTGATGGTGGTGATATGCGGAAGCCTGAATTTGCCCATTTTGCGGCAGATGGTTCTGCGTTTGTCATAGAAGGAGAAGGTGTGCACCCGGATATTGAAGTAGTCAATGATCCGTTTGATGAGTATAAAGGAGTTGATGAACAACTGGCACGTGGTATAAAAGAGCTGTTGAACAAACTGGCGCAGGGCGGACCGACCGGAGTACCGAAGATTCCGCCATTCCCTGATAAATCAAAATAAGATTAAATTAAAAAGAACGCCGGTCAATGCCGGCGTTCTTTTTAATCTTCAATAGCTTCAATGCCCTGTTGCTTCAGCCGTTCAAGATGGTCTTTCATTACTTTAAGCTGTTCAGCAGAATGACCCTGCCATTGGGTGATCTCTCCAACTATCCGGAGCGGATGTTTGGAACGATAGGACATGGTCGGATTCCCGGGAAACTTTCTATCTGTCAAATTGGGGTCATCTTCAAATGAACCGGTCGGTTCTACAATATAAATCCTTTCAATCTCCCCGCAGACAGCTAATTCAGCTCCCCAAATGGCTGCTTCCAATGTAGCCGTCAGGTAAACGTAATTTGCCTTATTACGCCTACCGTAGTTGGAACTAAAGCCTGGCTGTATAAGGTCTCCGGTTTTCAGATCGGCTTTGGTACCATGATAGAATTGTTGCAAACTTTGGTCATTTGAAGGTGTGACCGAGTTATTATTATTGTGTTGTTTCATCTTTTTGTTATTTATGAAATTTATCAGTAGTTGTGTTCATCAGGGCTATGGCTTTTAAAAAGTAGGCTTCAATTGTCTTCATTTCTCCATTAGAAAATGAAGCGATCAGTTTGTCTGTCTCTGCCTGAAACTCTTTATAAAAGGGTTCGAAAAGTGCCATTATCTTTTTATTATCAGGAACAATAAAAACCTTTCGCCTGTCGCTTTTATCAAACTCTCTTTTTACCAGTTTCTTTTTTTCAAACCGGTCTATTAAACCGGTTACAGCGCCGGTCGTTAAACCGGTTAAATCTGCCAGTTCTCCTGCTGTCAGTTTTCCCCGTTGCAGAAAAAAGCCCAGGTATTTGGGATCGGTTCCCGAAAAACCCGCTTTCCGGGCAATGGTTTCGTGCATTTGAATAGAAGTATAAGCATATAGCTGGCTCAACTTTCTTACCTGTATGACCAAATCCTTATTCATAATTACCTTTTTAAATAAGTATCTTAGTTACAAAGACAAACTATTTCCCCCAAAAAACAACCCAAATCCCTGTTTTGGATGATTGCTTACCGTAATGGAAAAATCCAGTTTTGTATTCATTAACCTGCAACATACCCCGGAAGGGCATTTTTACAGGTTTTTACACTATCAAAACAAAACCTCCAATGCACCAACACAAAAACTTATAAATGAAGCGTATTATATCTCTCATCTTGCTGCTGCCATTGTTTGCAATGGCACGAACAAGCAATCCTAAAAATCAAAAGAAAATGCAGGAGCGGCTTAAAGAAGCCCAGGCAGAATACGACAAACTGACTCCCGAACAAAAAAAGATGATGGAGCAAATGGGTATAAAGCTGCCGGATGTTGCAAGCAACCCTGCTTTGAGCACCAAAAATGCCGGCGCAGTTGATAAGGCCATGCAGAAAGAATTTGGCCTGGTGCCGGCAAAGGATGCAGCAAGGATCGGCAGCATTGCTGCCACTCCGCTTACAGACGCTACGCTGGCAACCTATATTCAAGGAGTAGTTCAAAAGCTCTCGAGGGGACGCAGACTCTATTGAAGTACTGCTATTGCTGATGAAGATAGAAAACAATCAATTTCCCGCAACAGAGTCAATTGATCTACCGGATCTTCCAGCGCTTTTTTAAAGATCATCCGGAAGCTGCCAGTAATGGACTTGGGCTGGCCATTATCAAAGAGATCGCGCAGGTAAGCAGTATTCGGGCGCAATATGCTTTTGAAGAAGGATTACATATTCTTAGTCTTTATTTTAAACAAGCGGCCATTTAAAATCAGACTGCAGTTTGATCCTCTTCCCTGTTTTTCCTGATTCCCTTGCAGCTTCAATGATCTCCAGCACATGCAAGGCATGATGAACATTGATCAAGGGTTCCTTGCCCGTAACAAGGGATTCTGAAATTACCGTTGCACCCTGCTGCCACACATAAGTTCCGGGATCGGGAAGAAAACGTTGTGATTGTTCATGATCGCTTGTTGCCATATCCACGCCATAAGGAGCCCAGTCATACCCAACAAGCGCCATGTTCCCATGCGTTCCCCAAATGATAATGGTAGGCCTGTCCTGCCCTTTTCCTTCATGGCCATAAGGATCAAAATAGTTGAAGCCACATTGAATATGGGAAATAACGCCGTTCCCATGATCCATTAAAATCATGGCATTATCTTCTGCTTTAACAGGGATCTTTCCTTTATCATCTACTGTCCTGTCAGGCGTTACAATGCTGGTCATTGCAACAAGTGATTTGGCAGGGCCTAACAAACCGGTAAGTGTTGCAATATTATAAACACCCAGATCAGGAAGGCTGCCCCCTCCTTCTTCATAAAAAAAGGCAGACCAGGTAGGGCCGGTATGGCCATAATGCGCATGTGCAGAAGATACCTTGCCCAGCTTCCCTTCCTGCAATGCTTTCGACATAAATGCAAACTGCGGGCTGTTTACAACAGCGGGCGCACCCCATATCCTTAACTTCTTACTTTCTGCAAGATCGACGAGGGCCTTCCCTTCTTTGTAAGTATTGGCCAGTGGTTTCTCACTCCACACATGTTTGCCTGCATTAAGCGCTTGTTTGTTAAGCCTGCCATGTTCCTGCATATCTGTAAGCGTTACCATCAAATCAAAATCAGGGCCGGCAAGCAATTGATCTATGTGAGGGAAATGATTGGGCACCTTGAATTCTTCTGCTCTTTTTTTAGCCCGGTCAGGTTTAATATCACAAACACTTACCAGTTCCACATAAGGACTTTTGGAAAGATGAGGAAGATACTGCCCGGAAACGCTGCCACAGCCAATGACGGCTACTTTGATCTTCTTCTCTGCTTTTGTAAGGGCAAAGCTTTCCAGTTGCGAAAGCAAGAGTGCCGTACCGGCCAGAGCGGTACGTTGTAAGAAATCCTTTCTTGAAACAGTGCTCATACAGCAATAATTTATTTTATGGAAGGGCTTTTGAAGCCAAGTTTTTTTAAACCATTTTGTACGTCAGGGATATTCATAAATAATTTCCAAAGCAATCCGCTTCTGTAATTTTCGATCATCACTACGATAGGCCCCTGATCTATAGCCAGGTGACTTTTGGCATACCAGTTCTTATCAATGCTGAAACCGTCAACAAAACCATATTCACTCCATATTTTATCTCCCAGATCGTAATAAAAATGTTTCAATGCTTCCATGGAATATTCCGGAGTGTACGGGAATGCAGACAGCGCCGCTGTTGGTTGAATAACGCCTAGATCTTCCTGCGGACAATGTGCAACATACCCTTTGTAGCTGTCACCAGCCGTTAAGCCCCAGCATTCTTTACTGTATCCTTTATATTTTTTAGGATTATCGATGCACCATTGCCGGTTTATTAATGTATGGTTCAGGTTCTGTTCCCAGTAATTTACCTGGTAGCTTTCCAGGTTATGCGGATCAATGCCCATAAAGGTGTAATGGGAGAAGAATAACGGGCCGCCATATTCAAATCCTAATGGCAGTTTAATATCATAATACTTTTTGCCATTGAAATACGAAGCGCTATTCACGAAACTATTGAAATAAACATCGGGAGATATCGGATGATTGGGAGAAGAGGCCGACATGATAAAAGTGATCAGGCATTCATTCCATCCTCTTACCGGGAAGTTCATATCAAAACCCTGCAAGGGGCTCCAATGCCAGTAGAGCAGTGTATTGCTGCCTTTTGCATGCCAGTTCCAATTGGCAGACCTCCAGAGCTCATTTATCCTGCTGCGGAAATATTTCTCCAAAGGGGCATCCGTGTTAAAGTATTCCCTTGCACACAGAAATCCCATCAGCAAATAACTTGTTTCAACAATATCAGCACCATCATCCAGTTTTCCGAAGGGAATGGTTTTTCCTGTTTCACCATTCATGAAATGCGGGAATATCCCGTGAAAGCTTTCAGCTTTGTTCAGAAAGTCGACCATTTTTACCAGGCGCTTAAGGGCAGTGTCCCTCCCGATCCATCCTCTTTCCACAGCCACGATCGTAGCCATAATGCCAAAGCCTGTACCGCCTATGGCACATGCTTCGGGGCCATAAGTCCCTTTGCTGAAATTAGGCTGATCATATGCTTCATTGGCATAATCCCAGAAATAATCAGCGCGGATGGTATTGCTTCTTTCCCTGGAAAGCCCGCTTACAGGATGGGCGAAATGCCAGAAATACCGGAAGGTTTGCCTCTGCACCACTTCGAGAAGCGTAGTGTCGTCGAGGCCTTTAATGATACCTACAGGCTTAATTGAATTCGGATATCCGTCTTTTAGATTTACTTTCTGTGCAACAGAATGGTTTTGAAACAAAACAATGAATGCAATAGCAAACAAGGTACAGCAGTACTTCATTATTAATAACGGTGTTTGGTTTAAGATGATTACTTATTGGAAGGCTGATAGTCTTTTAATGCCGGATCATTTTCTTTCTTCAGGAAATCTGCCTGCGACAGGGATGCTGCTTCCCACTCCCCGATAGCAATATCCGGAACAGTTTGTACCGGCGTTTTCCAGGATGTGGATGTTTCATTATAGGCAAGATTGGACTGCGAACAATAACACGAAATGATCGACCAGCGCGGATGATCTGAAAGATTGGCTTCCGAACGGTGAAGGATATTGCTGTGAAAGAACAATGCATCGCCCGGTTCCAGCTCAACATATATATGCTCCATTGTTTTCAGTGCATTATTTACCATTGTCATATCGGCCCCAACCTGTTCTCCTGCAAATCCGTGATTAACGCGGCCGATTTTGTGTGAACCTTTTATTACCTGCAGGCAGCCGTTCTCCTTATTGGCAGGAGTAAGGGCGACCATTACAGATATCAGTTGATCAGGGAACATGAACTGATTCTTGTACCAGTATCCATAATCCTGGTGCCATTCCCATGCGCCGCCTACCCTGGGTTCCTTTTGCATGAGTTTGGAATGGTAATGACATACGGGTGCATCACTATCCAGCAACTGAGCAACCGCGTTAACCATTTTCTCGCTTCTTGTCAGGTAACCGAAAACATCATTGCCAGGGGTAAACCAAAGGGAAAGCTTGGTCTTTTTACCGGTTTGATCATTGAGGAGAAGAGCATTTTTTGCCATTGCATCGTCTTCAATAGCGGCAGAATACATTCTGTCAGTTTCTGCCTTGCTGCAGAAATTTTTGACAATAACGTATCCGTCTTTAAAAAAGGAATCGATCTGCTTCCGGTTTAATTTTTTGAACGGCATAACAATCGTTTATGAATCAAAGCTACAGGCTGTATAATAGCTGGGCTACGCTCAAAATGTGTAAAAATGATACTATTCTAACAATTTTTTGAAGCCAATACTTTAAATTGTGTTATAATCTGGTATATGCAACCGTTACTTGAACATCTTCCCCTTTCAAAAGATGAATCTTTTGTAGTCAAGAATTTTGATTACAAGTATTATCCCAATCCATGGCATTTTCATCCTGAATATGAACTGGTGCTGGTAACGGAAAGCACAGGCAAACGGTTTATAGGAGATAATATCAGCAATTTTGCTCCCGGCAATCTTGCATTCATTGGCCCCAATCTTCCGCATACTTACAGGAATGATGATAAATATTTTAACCGCAATTCCAAACTAAGGGCCAGGTCCATTGTGATTCATTTCACCGAAGCTTCTTTAGGCAGGGATTTTTTAGCCCTGCCCGAAACCGGGAAATTACGGGAGCTGTTTGCCCGTTCCATGCGCGGGATCGAGATAACAGGTAAATTAAATAAACAGGTAAGTGAAAAAATGCACGAGATACTCGAACTGGAAGGCTTGCAGCGATGGATGAAATTAACAGACACCCTCCACACTATCGCTTCTTCCAGGTCATTCAGGTATATTTCGCAAAGCTTTATGCAGGGGCATAATCAGAAGGAAAGCAGCAGGATGAGCAAAATATTCGATTTTGTTTTGAATAATTATACAAGGGATATCAGGGTGAATGAGGTTGCAAAAATTGTGAACATGGCCGATAACTCGTTCTCAAGATATTTCAGCCAGCGTACCCGGAAAACCTTTAATACTTTTCTTACAGAGATCAGGTTAAATCATGCAAGCAAGCTGCTTTTGGAGAATAAGATGAGCGTAGCGGAAATATGCTTTGATTCCGGCTTCAATAATTTATCCAATTTCAACAGGCAATTTCTTAAGCAGTATAAAATGAACCCTCTTACTTACAGAAAGAATTATGAAGAAGAAGTGATCTTATAATGGCGCCTACCGCTTCACTATCTGCTTAGCTTCTACCATCACCCCTTTCACAAAAACATTCATCCGGTAAACACCTGCCGGTAAAGTATCCGTATATACCGTATGCTGACCCGGCTGCAACGCAAACTCATAAAGAAGCTTTCCTGCTGTATCGGTCAGATAAGCCCGCAGATGCTCCGTTTGGATATTCAGGTTAAGTTCATCGTTCTCCGGATCATAATCGGATTGGAACCCGACTACCCTGCCCTTGTCGAACATGATGCTTCGCGCAGCCGAAGAGCGGCCTTTACCATCATTGTTCACTTTCCTGATACGGAAATAATTTGTCTTTAAAACATCAACACCGGAAAAGGTATAGCTATATTGGGTTTCGCCGGATTCACCATGCCGGGCGTCTATCCTTGCCACTGGCGCATAGGTGATCGCATTGGTAGAATGCTCAATTAAAAAATAAGATGTATGCTGATCGAGTAATGTGTTCCAGTTCAAAATTGCTTTATTTTCATGGGCAACAACCTTAAACCCACCCCAGCTCACGGGAAGAGGATCAGTTGCGATCTTTGTCAGTACTAACCTGTTCTCTTTAAATGATACAGCCAGGTTACTGGGAGCGTTCACTATTACCTCAGGATAAGATCTGATCACATTGCCAGCCATCGCATTAATGATCGTGTATTCGGTATTCACTGAATCAGCAGCCTGGCCGGTAATATTAATAGTAGTTCCGGCAAGATCCTCCAGCGAATTAACAGTAAGCTGATCGTAGTTTACGCCGGCGATAGCACCTGTAGTAGCGATCTCGATATTTATGGTAGAAAATTTCAGTTTTCCCGGACCAACAGTTAAATGCCCCGGTGATGTTCCGGGAGAAATAACGCCACCACTATTTGTACCTCCGCTGAAAAGAAAAGTTCCCACCCCACCAATAGTACCGTTATTATCTACTTTAACCTGGAAATCCACTGTATGGTCTTTTCCTGTATTAATGATGGTCCCTTTATTGGTGATCTTTGCAGGTAATTTTTTATTGCCGGCGCAGATCAGATTACCGGTCGCGGCCGCTATCCGCATCAGTCCGTTATTGATAAATGTAGCGGAGCTGTCCATTGCTATATTCCCATGCATCCAGGTACAGGTAGCATTATTCACGATATGGCTTCCTGAAAACAGAATACCCGTCTCCCCTTCCGATCCCCAATACATTGTTCCGTCATTATTAAGCGCTGCTGCCAGCCGGCCGGTATTCCTTATAGTAAAGATCCCTTCTGCATTAACCTGTATCCTGCCATTACCGTGCAAAGCGCCGCCAGTTCCTATATACATCCGTCCGTTTACAATAATATCATCTCCTTGTCCGTCATTCAGAATAATATCACCGGCTTTATTCTTCATGAAAACCAATGCTCCTCCGGCCTCTATGATCACTTCATCTATGATCATCCGGGCAGTATCTACCACAACACTATCTCCGGCCTGGATCGTAATAGTCCCATCATGATAAGTAGGATAATGATCTGCAGCTACCCATGCTTTTTTTTCGGCATCAAAGCGTTGCCAGATCTCAGCATTGGTCCAATGAGCGGCATTTGCGGAGAAATTGGTCCGGTATGCGTCCTGTGCAAAAAAATGCAAGGCCGGCATTAATAAAATGACCGATAAGAGCAGACTCCGGAAGGCTCTTTTCATATTGTACGTTTAAAAGGTGGCTTGAACAATACAACATCAGCGGTGGCTGAAGGATCCTTCACGAATAGAATGGAGAATAAAAAGGCCGTGAATACAAACAGAACAGCCGAAGTCTTTGCGAGGATAGCAGGATATAACCGCTTTACTCTTACTGCACCTTAAAGTTTTTGCTGAGGATAGAAGGAAGGAGATGTAAAATTAAAAATATAATCTGGAAATCCTAGTGTTTTATGCCAAAAAACTATGGGTATTGCAAGTGCCTGAATCAATGCTTTTTGCCCGCCTTTTGTTTCTTCATTTCCCTTCCATAATGTGTAAAAACATGCTGCATTTAAAAAAATTCGGGAAACGATGGAACATGCATCATCACCATTAAGGGAAATAACATTGGATATGAAGTATGGAACTGTTTATGCCATCTTTTAACTACCCTTAAATCTCCTGGCAATATGGCTACAATACAACAACAGGACATCCATTCATCCATTGCAGTCCCTGACCCCACACACGATCATCACCGCCAAAGTTTTATTACCCGATATATTTTCAGCCAGGACCATAAGATCATCTCAAAGCAGTTTCTCATCACCGGCATGCTATGGGCCATTGTTGGTGGTCTCTTCTCTGTTTTGTTCAGACTGCAACTTGCCTATCCCGGAAACACTTATCCTATTCTCAGCACCATCTTTGGAGAATGGGTACCTAAGGGAAGCCTGGCAGGCGAAGCTTATTACGGCTTGTTGACCATGCATGGCACCATCATGATCTTTTTTGTATTAACGGCAGGGCTTAGCGGCACTTTTGCTAATCTTCTCATCCCTTTACAGGTAGGCGCAAGGGATATGGCATCTCCCCTCTTAAATATGTTATCATACTGGTTCTTCTTTGCTGCGAGTGTAGTGATGCTGGTATCATTGTTCATCACCACAGGCCCCAGCAGCGGAGGATGGACTGCTTATCCGCCCTTAAGCGCTCTGGGCGTTATCAATAACGGTTCTAAAACAGGAATGGATTTATGGATCACGAGCCTGGCTTTATTTATTGTTTCATCTTTACTGGGCGGGATCAATTATATCGCTACCATACTGAACCTGCGCACCAAGGGCATGTCGATGGTACGGTTGCCGCTTACCATATGGGCATTGTTCTTTACAGCTATGCTAGGCGTATTGTCATTTCCTGTATTGCTGGCTTCAATGATCCTGCTGATGTTTGACAGACACGCCGGCACCAGCTTCTACTTAAGCGACGTTTATGTGAACGGGCAAATGCTGTCGAATGAAGGAGGTTCTGCGATACTGTACCAGCATTTATTCTGGTTCCTCGGCCACCCTGAAGTATATATAGTGATCCTTCCTGCCATGGGCATCGCATCGGAAGTGATCAGTACGAACGCCCGGAAACCTATCTTCGGCTATATTGCCATGGTCGGTTCCCTTTTTGCCATTGCCATACTAAGTTTTCTTGTTTGGGCCCACCATATGTTTGTAAGCGGAATGAATCCATTCCTGGGGTCTGTTTTCGTGCTCCTGACACTGCTGATCGCCATTCCATCTGCCATCAAAGTATTCAACTGGCTGACAACTTTGTGGCGGGGCAATATCCGCTTCACGCCGGCCATGCTGTTCTCAATAGGTTTTGTCAGCATGTTCATATCCGGAGGGCTTACCGGTATATTCCTGGGAAACTCTACCATCGATATGCATGTGCATGATACGTATTTCGTGATCGCCCATTTTCATCTGGTGATGGGAGTAGCTGCTGTATTTGGCATGTTCGCCGGCATCTATCACTGGTTCCCAAAAATGTTTGGAAGATACCTGAATCATACGCTGGCTTATATTCATTTCTGGGTATCATTTGTAGGCGCTTATCTCATTTTCTGGCCCATGCATTATATGGGGCTGGCAGGTGTGCCCCGCCGCTATCTTGATTTCAGCATGTGGCAATCGTTCAATCAGTTTTCTTCCACCAATCGGATGATCACTATCGTTTCCATCATTGTATTTGCCGTGAACCTCTCGTTTGTATTCAACTTCTTTTATTCCATTTATAAAGGAAGAAAGCTGACCACCATGAATCCATGGAAATCAAATACGCTCGAATGGACAACGCCCATCGTGCCCGGTCATGGCAACTGGACAGGAGAAATTCCTGAGGTGCACCGCTGGCCCTATGATTATGGAAAAGATGGTCATGAATTCATTCCTCAAACCACTCCTTTGATGCCAAATGAAGAGATAAAATCATGAATCCGTGCAGTGGTTATTAAGTAGATTTGTGCAACATCAATCTCATTAAACATGCATTTCTCCACCCAACCGGTTTTAGAAAACGAAAAGGCCATTTTAGTTCCCCTGACCGAAGCCGACTTTGATACAGTGTACGCCATAGCATCCGACAAAAACGTATGGGCACACCATCCCAATAAAGACCGTTGGAAAAAAGAAGTATTCAATGTTTATTTTGAAGGGGCCATCCAGAGCAAAGGAGCGTTTAAGATCGTAGACAAAACCACTGGTGAAATTGCAGGCAGCACCCGCTTTTATGATTATGACGAAAAGGATAACAGCATCCTGATCGGTTATACTTTTTATGCAACAAAATATTGGGGAACGGGCTTTAACCCCTCTGTCAAAAAATTAATGCTGGATTATATCTTTCAATATGTAGATAAAGTATATCTCCATGTAGGAGCTACCAACTTCCGTTCGCAGATAGCTGTTGGCCGGTTGGGAGCTGTCAGGATAATGGAAAAAAATATCGCTTACCATGGAGAACCGCCCAAAATGAACTTTATATACGAAATCCGGAAAGATACCTGGTTGGCCCAACCCGGTAATAAAGATTAAACCTGTCATTTACTACATTGCTACAAAACAGAACCGATAAGAAAGATGATCGCGACTGACGAAATTGAAATAATAAAAGCCCGCCCTGGCGACCTGCAACAGCTTCAGGCTATTGCAAGACAAACTTTTGTTGAAACCTATTCTGTTTACAATACAGAAGAGAATATGAAAAAATACCTGGAAGAAGATTTTGGAGCGTCCAGGCTGGAAACTGAACTGGCAAACCCTGATTCTCAATTCTATCTGGTCTTTTCCAGGGGGAAAATAATCGGCTACCTGAAACTGAATTTCGGAAAAGCACAAACAGAATTGAAAGACAGTAATGCTGTTGAAATAGAACGCATTTATGTTTCAAAGGATTTTCACGGAAAGAAAATAGGCCAACTCCTCTATGAAAAAGCCCTGGAAGTGGCTACAGGCGCCAGGACAAGCTATTTATGGTTGGGCGTTTGGGGAAAAAATCCCAGGGCGATCCGCTTTTATCAGAAGAACGGGTTTGAAGAATTCGGAAAACATATTTTCAAATTGGGGGAGGATGAACAAATGGATCTCCTGATGAAGAAAGTGCTGTAACATGGCACTTATTTTTATTAAAGGATACGGGTCACCGCACTAACTTTGACCTCTATGAATGCCGGTTCATTTATACATAGCACCTCTCTTTTAGATGGCAGCTTTTTTGAGAAAGTTGTTATACTTATAGCTGAGTATAATAAAAATGGAGCTACAGGATTTGTAGCCAATAAGCTATTTCCCCGGAGGCTCAATGAACTGGAAGAATTTAAAAACAGCATTCCATTCCCCTTATACGATGGCGGACCGGTAGACAGGGAGCATCTTTTTTTCGTGCACCAACGGCCGGACCTGATAAAGGGCGGTACTCCCATAAACAATAATATGCACCTGGGCGGGGATTTTAAAGAAGCCGTCAGGCAAATCAATCAAAAAGCCATAACAGAAAAAGATATCAGGGTATTCATTGGATATTGCGGTTGGGATTATCATGAGTTGGATGATGAAATAGAAGAAGGAAGCTGGACGGTGTCGGCATACCATATCTTTTAAAATACCTGAACATTCATGGGATCAAAACTGATATGGTTCGTGTCACTAATTGTGATGAACAAAAATATCCTGGTAAGATCTTCCCGGCCCAGGCTTCAATACCATTATTTAAAAATCCCTGTACTGCCTTCAGAACTCTGATCACTACCCCTTTGTTGTCGCCCTTCCCGCCCAATGATCGGTCTCCCTTTATTTCAAATACCCTTTATGTAACTAAAGTTACCGTGCTTCTTTTTCTACAGAGGTAATTTCATTTTTCCTTTCATAGAATCTATAAAGGTTGGCGGTTGTGGCTGCTCAAAGAATACATGCTGCCTTATATATACCGAAATAGGTTGATGAAAGGAAAAATGTAAAGCACATTTGGAATAATATTTGGAAATTTGTGTTGGCTTCTTATGATAATGACATGAACAAACTATTAAAAAAATACGGACTTACCATCGCAGGTGTGATCGCAGGCGCAGTTTCAGGATACATGTACTGGTACTATGTAGGTTGCAGTTCCGGCACCTGTGCAATTACATCAAAACCATTGAACAGTACTCTTTACGGTGCTGTGCTGGGCGGGTTGTTATTTTCTCTGTTTAAAAAAGATAAAAAACATACAGCATGACATTTCGGGAAGTGATCAGGCAGGATAAACCAGTTTTGGTTGATTTTTTTGCTGAATGGTGTGGCCCTTGCAAAACGCAAGCACCCATTTTAGAGGAGCTCAAGCAACGCGTAGGAGATCGTGCTTCCATCATTAAAATTGATGTGGACAAAAGCCCTCAAACTGCTGTTGAATTTGGTATCCGCAGCGTTCCCACCTTAATTCTCTTCCGGAAAGAAGAAATACGATGGAGGGAGTCCGGCGTTTTTTCGGCTAATGAACTGGAACGTTTGATCAGGGAAAATCTTTAGGTAACCACCGCACCTGCCAGCATCAGCGAAAAGTTCCACATCATACCATGATGTTTCAGTTTTCAATATGATATTATTTAAAAGGGTTTATAATCGTTCCTTACCAGTCAGGAGCTATCGCCAAATATCTTTTCATATATATCGGGACCATAGCTGGTAGGCAACGGTGGCGCTACTGTGAGCTTGAAATCCCGGCTGGCATCGCTATGTCTGTCTGCTCTTAGGAACAAGGTTTCTTCAAGGTTCTTTTTATAATAGATACTGGCAAAATCGTAGAGGTGAGTAACAAAAAATACCTTGATGCTTTTTTCAATAAGAGCCGTTACGATCTGTACTGCTATTTCAGAACCTTCCCGTTCATTGGTAGCAGCAAAAGATTCGTTGAACAGTACCAGGCAACCCGCAGTGAGATGGTCTGCAATGGCGTTCATGCGGCTCAGTTCTTCATCAAACTTGCCGCTTTGCATGCTGCGGTCTTCCTCCTTCTTAAAATGAGTGAATACCTGGCTGACAATATTAGCCGAGAATTCTTTGGCAGCGACAAACATGCCGCTCTGCATCATCAGTTGCGCTACACCTATGCTGCGCAGGAACGTGGATTTGCCGCCCTGGTTGGCGCCGGTAATAATAATGAGCCCGCGTTTGTCCGCATTCAGATCGTTGCCCACTACCTGCCGTCCCATACTCAGGGCAAGACAGGGATCGTAGAGTTCCACTGCATAGTGATTAACACTGTGGGGCGACATAGCCATCGGTATTGTTATAACCTGCCCCAATTCTTTTAGCCGGTCATACAGGTTGAGGCATCCGAGATAAAAAGCCAGCTCTTGTTGCAGCAGGATAAAAAATTTCAGTATATGATCATTGGCCTGTGCAAGCGCATTGGCAGCCCTGTTCACTACCTGATCGTTGAGTTGCTCCAGCGCGCGTATGCCACTTTCATCCCGCGGATGGATATTGAAATGGTATCCTTCTGTTTTAGGCGGGAAAAACCGGTGCCACCAGTCAGGCTTCCTGCCCTCATAACGTTGCAGGATATAACCACTGCCTTTATTGGCTTCTGTCAGATGCACACTGGCACGGATACCTCCTTTAAGCGATAGCTGGTCCAGATTGTCTTCAATAGCTTCAAAATAGACATCATTCAGTTCTTCCTGCAGCATGCGCATAAACGTAAGCACACCTTCTGAATGGAATTTATTATTATGCTCATCTGCCACTGCCCGGAGCTGGCGCAGGTAACCGGCATAGATCCGCATCATACCTGCAGAAGAAGATAATACGGAGGTGGGGTGACTGGTAAAGATACCAAACCAACTACTTTTCCTTGCTTCAATAGCGGCAAGCGAAAAATCATAGATCACCTGTATTATTTCCCGCTGAGCAATACAGTCTTTAAGGATCTCCTGCCGGTATAAGATAGTGTCCGCATTATTTTCCGGCGAGGTATGGACCACCCTGCGTACCACTTCTGCCAGTAGTTCATCCTTGCCGGACATAGCATCGAAGAGCACCTGCAGTTCCAGGTCCTTTGCCAGTACAGCAGCGTTCCAGGGCAAACTTACCTTGATATCAAAATCCCTGTTCCTGTACAGTAAATGCGGTCTCATGATTTAATCCTTTCTTTTAGCTGCTGATAGGTGACACGGTATTTTTCTGCAATGGATAGCGCGTAGGCCAGCCCGGCAGGGGCTTTCCGGACGATCTTAAAAGTGCGGGTGGCAGGATGTTCCGGCACTACCGTGCTCACCATACTTACAGTAGTATCACTGAGCGATACCAGCTCGTCAATAAAAGTTACCCATACACAATAATTATTCAACCTGATGAGATGCTGCATGATCTTCCGGCACAGGAAAAGCGCATCCTGCAACGTAGTAGATGAAAATATTTCATTGAGGACAATGATGCTTTTCCCGGTGGCCTGCCCGAGAATGGAATGCACTCTTACCAGATCTTCTTCAAATTTGCTCCGGCGTGTTTCGATATCTTCTTCCCGTTCAAAATGGGTGTAGATGGCATCAAACAGCATGAGGCGGGCACGGCTTCCCGGCACCGGGCAACCAAGACAGGCCAGGTAATGCAACTGCCCGAAAGTGCGGGCAAAAGTGGTCTTACCGCCCTGGTTGGGACCTGAAACAATGATGATGCGCTCCCTGCCGGAAAGCATGAACTCATTTAAAACAGGCGCCTGCTGATGAGCAGCCAGGTTATATGCAAGGGCAATGTCAAATGTTTCATAAGCATATATGCTTCCAGGCTCAGTAGTCACTTCAGGATAGCAAAAGACCGGGCCCTGCGCCTTTATCTTGTCACAGTACTCCAGGCAAGCTATATAGAACTGTATCTCCCTGTCAAAAGACAGGATGGTGCTGTCTGCAAATTCCTGGTTGGCGTTATAAAAATCACAAAGCGACTGAAACAGTTCAGGATACAGAGTAGCCACGCCCTTTAAAATGCGGGCTTCCACATCACTCATGTCGGTGGTAAAAGGAAAATCTTTGGTATAGTCCTTTGCGCCGGTGCTATGAAATTTTTATAGAGACCTTCCGTTTCCCCGGCATAGTCAGCCTTTGGCCCCGCAGGTAATACCTGTACGGTCAACCCTTGTATATGTAGCTCATAATTGACCTCCTGCAGTCCTGATAATATCCTTGTGCTTTCAGTAGTAAGTATGGTAAAGGCAGGTGAAGCGATGTAGGCAGCCAGGTATTTCCTGAAAGCACATAATCCTTCTGAAACAAGTGGCAGGGCATCAAGCTGCCGGTATAAACTGTGCAGGCTGTTGCCATAGGCAATAACAGCGTCAAGAAAAAAACGTTCCTGCTGATAGAGGTACTGGCAATCCTTTGCTTCCTTCAGCATCCGGCGCATTCGCTGCATGGACCAGGCAAATTCGTTAATGGCAGACATCACATCGCGGAGTTCCAGTTCCCGCATTACCTGTTGACGATATACGATAGCAGCGCTGTCCTGTAAATAAGCGTAGAAAAACGGTTTCAGGTTGTATTGTTCTTTTCCTTCTGTCATTTTATCAACAACCTGGTCCAGGTGCAGGTCGGTAAAGCTATCCGGGATATGCTCCCGCACAGCATTTGCATTATTGCCGTTATATAATATGCTTTGAAATGACATAGAAGAACTCCTGCATGTTTATTGTTTATTATTCAGGTAATCATCATAGGCGCCAGACAGGCCATCTATCCTTATCCTGTCTATGACCTCCTGCGTATTGTAGGACACATCATAAAAATGGACCTTCAGTGCATCAGGGCTACTCAGGTCTGCATTGTTATGGATCTCCACAAGGCAATAGCAGGCATCGGTAGTATCATTTTTTGGTTTGCCTACAGAACCAACATTGATGACATGACGGTAAATTTTCCTGTTCTCTTCTTCACAGAAAATTGCTTTGTGATAAGGAATATGGGTATGCCCCATTAATAAAACATCCGCGTTAACGGTATCCATCATTTCAAGCAGGTATTCATCAGAAGTGTCTTTCTGCACGTATTCATTGTTGCTCGATATGCTCCCATGGACCATTGCCAGCCTAATATGATGGAACGGGAAACGGAATTCCAATTGCAACATAAAAGGCAGGTCAGCCAGGAAGCGCCGGTTCTCATCGGTAATAACTTTATTGACCCGCAATATGGATAGGTGCCCAAAATGCTTTTGTGCTTCGTTACTGTAGGAAAATGGAAAATCTTCACGCCTGTAGCCAATGCCTTCATCGTGGTTGCCCTGGATGCAGGTAATATCATACTGGCGGATGAGATCTATTACCTGATTGTCCCAACCGGCAAAGTTCACCAGGTCGCCCAGGCAATAAATATCATCGGGGCTGTGCTGCTTGATCTCTTTCAGTACTGCTGTGAGTGCCGGAAGGTTGGCATGCACATCACTGATAAATGCGAGTTTCATACTTTAATAGTTTACTGAACATATCTTGTTTTACTTCACTCCCCTATTATCATCCTTAGTTTTGAACTTTTCCCTGTATTGCTTTATGCTTTGTATAATGCACTCATACGCTTTTTCCTTACCATACATATTGCCTACCTTAACCGTTTTATGCTCCAGCGCCTTATAGCCCTCAAAGAAATTCTTCAGTTCGTCCATATGGTGCCGGGGCACATCTGTAAGATCATGAATGTGGGAGTAGTCAGGATCATGAGCCGCTACCGATAAACCACTTATTTTTGATTCTTAAATGTTTTAATGCCTGCAAATGTGGCGGCACTCCCCAGTTCTTCTTCAATGCGCAAAAGCCTGTTGAACTTGGCTATGCGTTCGCCCCGGCAGCCACTGCCTGTTTTGAGGTGGCCTGCACCGCTGGCCACTGTCAGGTCTGCAATGGTGGTATCTTCTGTTTCACCGCTGCGGTGCGATATAAAACAGTTGTAGTTATTCTTTTTAGCCAGGTCAATCGCCTGGAATGTTTCGGTCACCGTTCCTATCTGGTTTAATTTTATGAGCACTGAATTACCTATCTTTTGCTGAATGCCTTTTTTTAGTATGGCCGGGTTGGTACAGAAAATATCATCGCCCACAAGTTCTGTTTTGTCGCCAAGCCTTTGCGTAAGGAGTTTCCATCCATCCCAGTCATTTTCTCCCAGCCCGTCTTCCAGCAATACGATAGGATACCTGTTCAGCCAGTTTTCCCAGAGGTCAATCATTTCTGGGCTGGTCATATGTTTTTTGGTGCTTTTGAAAAACACATACTGACCATCCTGCCATAATTCACTGCTGGCGGGGTCCAGGCATAGAGATATATCTTTTCCCGGCCGGTATCCTGCTTTTTGAATCGCTTCAAGTATTATTTCTACAGCTTCTTCATTCGATTTCAGGTTTGGCGCAAAGCCACCCTCATCGCCTACGCCGGTATAGTAACCTTTGGTTTTTAAGATGTCTTTGAGCGTATGAAAAGTTTCTTCGCCCATCCGTATCGCTTCCTTAAAAGAGGGTGCATTGTGCGGGGCGATCATGAACTCCTGAAAGTCCACGTTATTGTCCGCATGCCTGCCACCGTTGATCACGTTCATGCAGGGCACGGGTATGGTGTAGGACGCCTGGTCATTGAACTGACGGTACAGCGGGACTTTTTTGAATGCAGCAGATGCATTGGCACAGGCAATAGAAACAGCGAGTATGCCATTGGCTCCCAGGCGGGACTTATTGGGCGTCCCGTCCATATTGATCATGAGCTCGTCTATTTCAAACTGGCTGGAAAACTGGCGGTCCACCAGCGCCTTACGGATAATGGTATTGACATTTTCAACCGCTTTTGAAACGCCTTTGCCACCATACCGTTTTTTATCGCCATCCCTTAACTCAACGGCTTCCTTTTCGCCTGTGCTGGCACCGGAAGGTGAAATACCGCGGCCGGTAAATGTATGGTCGATCTCCAATTCTGCTTCTACAGTCGGATTGCCTCTTGAATCCAGGATTTCCCTTGCGTGAACGTTTGTAATTTTCATAATGATCTTTTGTTTCTTTATTTAATAAAATATCGTCTGCACAAAAATCAGTTCACCCAACGGGTTTGCTGATTGTATTCGTACATTAAGAGGAAGCACCAGCATACTGCCGGGCGTTGTTCCGATGAAAAAAAGCGGAGTTAATTTATTAATCAGCCAAAGGAAAAGGGCAATGATATTGCCGGTGATGAAGGCAAAGAGGATTGTCAGAAGTGGCCAATTGTCTGCGAATTGATTTTTATAATACATGCCTACTGAATTAAATTAATTACTTAATCTATCCTGTAGGCGCCATCGTCCTTCTTATAAGGCGGTTGATTTGGTGGACACCATCACCATTTTCTCAAATATAACCAAACTATTCCATTCTCGGAGGTGTGACCAATACTGGTACTGATGCATGACGTATCACATATTCAGCAGTGGAACCTGTAAGTAATCTGCCTATTGCGGTGCGGCCATGTGTTCCCATCACGATCATGTCTGCCGGCCACTCCTTTGCAATATTGATGATCTCCTGCTCCGGCACACCTTCGGGCGTAAACCGCTCTACTTTATCGACCCCATCATACAAACGTATATACTGCTCAATCGTTTTTGATGCTTCATTGAGCAACACCGTCTGGCTCTGCTGAGGTGTAATACCCAGATCAGCATTGATCACTTCTTTCGATTTGTCAACCACGTATAACAGTCCTACCGTTGCTTTCAGGGTGTGGGCAAGGGAAAACCCCACTTTTGCGGCTTTCATTGAATAGGAACTATTATCAATAGCCACTAAAATTTTTTTATAAGTCATTGTTGTAAATTTTAAGTTATCTACTTAACAATAGTCATTGCCGCCAGGGTTGCCAGCAACCCAAGAATTACGCTAAGCCCTAAGTATAAAAAGAAATACAGGTAGTTGCCCTGCCTGAACAAGCTGATGCCTTCATAAGAGAAACTGGAAAATGTTGTATAGCCTCCGCACAAGCCTGTAATGAGAAACAGCCGCCATTCTACAGTGAGCACAGCATATTTGTTGGCCAACCCATATAATAATCCTATAACAAAACAGCCGGTAATATTGATGAAGAAAGTACCTGCCGGAAATGTTGTGGTCACCACTTTGCCCATGCCAAGCTGCACCAGGTAGCGCATTACGCTACCCAAGCCACCGCCAAGCCATATGATCAGTATCGATTTTAGCATCTGATTTTTATTCAACGTCCCAAAATTCAACATTTTTATAGATAACTACCTTTTCCCGCAGGGATTCCTGGTGCTTGATAAAGAATGCTTCCAGTTTTTCCCGCTTATCCACCAGTTCCACGCACATGGCCAGTTTTGAATTATCTCCTTCTACTGCAAAGGTGATCACTTTTCCATCAGTGGTGAAACTGGTATGTGTACTGTGGGCAGATGCATTCAGGATACCATCCTTTTTCGCTTCCTGTATCAAATGCAGATACGTGGATTTGGGAAACAATTTACGAAACAGGTTTTTGGGGCCATGCTGCACCTTATGAGCAGGAGCGATATAGATCTCCAGCTTGCCCAGGGAGTGATGCTTTACTTTTCTGTTTACCATACTTTTCTGTTTTTAATTCGTTTTTCCCGCACTTCATGTAGAGTCGCATCCGTATGATGATTTAACTTGTTGACCTTAGATACGCCGATCCGTTGCGCATGATAGATGCCGGAATGTCCGCTGAAATAATAAGCAGTGAAGCAGGCAACAGCATAGTAAAGTACATTATCGGCGCCAAATAATTCCACACCCATGATCGTACAGGCAATCGGTGTATTGGTTGCACCGGCGAATACCGCAATAAAGCCCAATCCGGCCATGAGGTCAACCGGGGCTCCGATCAGCGTGGCAATGGTATTTCCAAGCGCAGCACCGATAAAGAACAATGGCGTTACCTCACCACCTTTAAAGCCGGTGCCCAGTGTAATGGCTGTGAACAGCAATTTCCATAGCCAGCTATAATAGGTAGCGCCGCCTTCGTTGAAGCAGTTTGCAATAGTGACCGCTTGGGGATCAGGATTGGTTACGCCAAGGCTTAAATAATCCTGCGTACCCAACAGGTAAGTAAATGCAATGATGGCCACACCACCCACCGCAGGGATCAGCCATTTGATCCTGATCCACCTGTTGCAGTAATTTTTGATGGTATGGGATATTTCGGCAAACATATAACCTGCAAGTCCAAATGCCACACCGGCAATAATAGCTTTGAAAAGCAGGTAAAAGTCAAAATGAAAATAACGAAAGAAGACAGTGCCCTTCTCTGTGAAATCAATATGATACCGGATGTGGTGGATACCCCAGGCCGCACAAACGATATCAGCCAGCACGCTGGCAATAAAGCAGGGCATCAGCGCATCGTGTTTGATCCTGCCGAGTGCCAATACCTCCAATGCGAAAATAGCACCCGTTATAGGCGTTCCGAACACAGCTCCAAACCCTGCAGCGATACCGGTCATCAGCAGGGTCTTCATATCTTCCTGCGATAATTTCAGTTTTTTGGCAAAGAACTGTGCCAGGCTGCCACCTATCTGTACCGCTGTACCTTCCCTGCCCGCAGAGCCACCGAACAGGTGGGTGATCACTGTAGTCAGCAATACCAATGGTGCCATCCTGAACGGCACGCCCCCACCGGGAGAATGTATTTCATCCATGATGAGATTATTGCCACCTTCGGCATTCTTACCGGAAATTTTGTAAATGAAATAGATGAGTATGCCTGCAAGGGGCAACAGAAACAATAGCCAGGGATTGGCAAAACGAAAATCCATCGCTTTGTCCAGCAGCCATAAAAAGAGTGCGACGAGGGAACCCACAGTAAGTGAAACGGGGATTACTAAACAGGTCCATTTAAAAAGATACGATGCGATAAAAACATGTTCAAAGGTCGTCTTCAGTTGTTTCATTCCTACAAATTGTAATAATAAAATAGATTACTATTAATTTGTAGGCGCCATTAGCTTCAGGAGAAGCAGTTCAAATAGGAAGACACCATTTCCTGTTAGTCTGGTGCAAATATAAAGAAATATTTTTAAATATCACCACAACTATTGCAAGGTCCAAGCGCCAGTTATTTTTTGAATTCTTCGATTTCTTCAAGATATTTCTTAGCATCAATGATAGATGTCCACTCACGCGTACCCATTAAAAACTTAAACCATTTTTTGCCTGCATTCTTAAAAGAAATATTACGGTACAGCCATAACGATCCCAACAGTATCAACAGCGATATGGGAAAGTTGATCAGCCAGAATTTATTATCGGTTTGCATCCACTGCATGTTCCAATAAAAAGTGCTGTAAAAGGGTGCTTGTAAAAAAAGAATACGAACAATGCTGATGGTGGAAACCTGTAGCTCTGTCAGTTTCTTTTGCGTATCGATAATGCTGGATTCATAATTGATCTGGTTGATAAGCATAACCTGTTTGATGTAAGCATATACAGCATAGATATTGAAAGCGGCTAAAATAGCTACGGAAACGGAAAAGTAAACATGTTTGAAATGATCGCCAGCGAGCAATAATACCAGGAACAGGGTCCATATAATGCCAAGCATGATCATCCATTTTTTGAAGGTGGATAATCCATTGAGCTTGGATTGTGCCTTATGTTTTTGGAGGTATTCAAATGTTTTGATGCTGACGGCCCATGATTGCAGGTTCAGCACACGGGCCTGTTCAAATTGTTGATTGGAGGCGTCCCACATATTTTTTAATTCGATGTCGTCCATGTTATTTAGAAGTGTGATTGATAATATTTTGTTTTATTTTTTCTTTGATCCTGCTTAGTTTGGTGGCTACATTGGTTTCGGTGATGCCAATGATCTCCGCAATTTCTTTATAGCTTTTTTCTTCCAGGTAAAGAATGATCAGTGCTTTGTCAAATTCTTTTAAGGCTGCAATCTCCTGTTGTAATAGTCGTTGTTTGTCTTCTTCATCTGTTAGTGGTGAGGAATGCGCCAATTGTTCTGTATGGATATCGGATAGCAGGATATTGGGGGTCTTTTTTTTTGTTTTCCGGTAATACGAGATGGCCACATTCAGGGCAACCCGGTAGAGCCAGGTAGAAAATTTATGCCCGGGCTGGAAGCGCTCGCGGCCCTTCCAGAGTGTGAACATGATTTCCTGGGCAAGGTCTTCGCGATCAGCGGGGAGGTGGCAATATGCATTACATATTTTAAAGATCAGTGCTTTGTTTTTTTCAATAAGTTGTATGAAGGGGTCCTGTTCGGGTGGCATCGGAATGGCGGCAGTTTAGGATATTAAACGCAAGAGGAGTAAAAAAATCACAAGATTGACGACATTTTTTTACCGGCCTATGTTGGCCAGACCGGATTGTAACAGGATTTCCGTTTCAACTCACCGTTTAACTTGCCAGAATGATGAGTTTCCTTTCTATTTATTTGATTTTGGGATTGGTATAAAAAAGCCCGCAACCTTTGGATTGCGGGCTTAGCATTAATTTGACTTGATTATTAGTCGGGATGACTGGATTCGAACCAGCGACCCCGTCGTCCCGAACGACGTGCGCTACCGGGCTGCGCTACATCCCGAATTCCCCGGAAAGAGTCCACAAAAATAACAGTTTTTCCTCCATAAAAATGACCTTATGCCCAATCCTCTGTCCCAAAATATTTGATTCCCGTAACCTATTGTTTCTTTTTCGCTATTTCTCCCCCTCCTTCGTCGTAATTTTACACCCTCCCTCCAAAATAAAAAACTACAGATATGAAAATGCAAAAACGCAAACTGGGAAATAGTGGTTTGGAAGTCTCCGCTTTGGGGCTTGGCTGTATGGGCATGAGCTCTGGCTATGGCCCGGCTGCTGATAAAAAAGAAATGATCTCGCTTATCAGGTCTGCCGTAGAACGCGGCATTAATTTTTTTGATACTGCTGAAGTTTATGGCCCTTTTGTAAATGAAGAACTGGTTGGTGAAGCGCTTGCTCCTTTCCGAAATGAAGTAGTAATCGCTACCAAATTTGGCTTTAAGCCTGCTGCTGATGGTAAATGGTCAGGCCTCGACAGCCGGCCTGATCATATCAAAGAAGTGGTAGAAGCTTCTTTAAAGCGGCTTAGGACCGATGTGATCGATCTGTTGTATCAGCATCGTGTAGATCCTGCCATTCCTATTGAAGAAGTGGCCGGTACGGTGAAAGAGCTGATACAACAAGGCAAGGTCAAATACTTTGGGCTCTCAGAAGCTGGTGCACAAACTATCCGGAAAGCGCATGCGGTGCAACCGGTAACTGCCTTGCAAAGTGAATATTCACTTTGGTGGAGAGAGCCGGAAGAAAATATCCTTCCTACCCTGGAAGAATTGGGGATCGGCTTTGTTCCGTTCAGTCCTTTAGGCAGAGGTTTTCTTACAGGTAAAATTGATGAGAACACGAGGTTCGACAGTAGCGATTTCCGCAATGCCATTCCCCGCTTTTCACCCGAAGCACGCAAGGCAAACCAGGTATTGATCGAACTGATCGGCAATATTGCTAAAACCAAAAATGCGACATCTGCACAGATCGCGCTGGCATGGCTGCTGGCACAAAAACCCTGGATCGTTCCGATCCCCGGCACCACCAAACTGCACCGCCTGGAAGAAAATATCGGCGCTGTCAATATTGAGCTTACTCCAGAAGATTTGCAGGAAATAAATTCTGCTGCATCCCGCATTACGATCCAGGGAAGCAGGTATCCTGAGCAACTGGCGAAACTGGTAGGAAAATAAAATCCTCTGTTAGTGCATGAAAAGATTGCCGCTGCAATAATGCAAAGAGCACCCACATCAGGGCCGTTCCCTAAGTGAGAATAACCGCTTCCTCATTAACGCTGAATGGGCGTATAATGGTAAGGTAAATTTCATCTAAACTCGTTTTATGAAAATGAAATACCTTACCATATCAGTCACATTATTCCTCCTGCTGGCCGGTTGTAAAAAAGATAAACCTGGTACCCCGGACGTATATCTGACAGAACAATTCCCGCAAAAGGCCATCCTGGTCATTGATAACGAGAATGACCCGGTTTTTTATGACTACCTGTATTCCCTCGGTTCGAGTGTGGTAAGGGCTGAAGTGGAAAAGGACGATGATAAAGTAAGATATCTGTATAATTCAAGCCATGCGACCGAGTGCGTCTGGATTGCACACATAGGAGGGCCCGGCCTTTATTATTTCCAACTGGCCAGTGATACCGGCAGCTACCTGAAGGCTGTGCCGAACCCGACAGATAATACACAATATATGTTGGCTTCAGGTTCAAAAGGATATTATCATGAAGAACTGTTCAGGGTGCATAATTCCACCTGGAAAGATAGAGTTAAAGTTATGACGCTTGAAAGCTATGCTTATCCCAAGCACTATTTTTCACATGAAGGCGTAGGCATACTCAACAATGGAGTAAGGCTTAACAAACACGAAGATTCTGAAAATGCTGTCAGGGTAAGATGGTATCCCAACTACTTTTAGCAATCCTCATCCTGCACTCAACCTTAGTGGATTGGCAGAACCGACCGGAGTTTTGCCGATATTTGCACCGGCTATGTTGATTTAAGCTGGCCTTATATATTCATGACGATCAAACAAGCAATTGTTCTCGCCGGTGGCCTCGGTACCCGTCTCCGTGAAGCAGTCCCGGACCTGCCCAAATGTATGGCCCCTGTTGCCGGTCGCCCTTTTCTTTATTACGTGATCAATTACCTGCGCAGGCAGGGCATCACTTCCTTTATCTTTTCCCTGGGGTATAAACATGAAGTGATCGAACAATACCTGAAAGATGAGTTCCACAATACACTGGATTACCAGTGCGTGATCGAAACAGAACCTTTGGGAACAGGCGGCGCCATCCAGTTGTCGTGCCACCATGCCAGTGAAAAACAGGTACTGGTCACGAATGGCGATACGCTTTTCAAAGTCAATCTCACAGAGCTGGCTTCCTTTCATCAGGCACAGGATGCTGATTGCACTCTGGCTTTAAAGCCAATGAAAGATTTTGACAGGTATGGGATGGTGGAAATAAATAAAAAAGGGATCGTAGAAAGTTTCCGGGAAAAACAATTCTACACCGAAGGACTGATCAATGGCGGCGTATATCTTTTAAATGTTGAACGTTTTCTTGCTCATTCATATCCGCTGAAATTTTCTTTTGAAAAAGATTACCTGGAAAAACAGGTAGCACAGGGAACTTTATCCGCACAGGCCCAGAACGGATATTTTATTGATATTGGCATTCCCGGTGATTACAATAAAGCTCAGTCCGATCTGAAAACCCCACCCCTGCATTTCGATGCCATCGATAAAAGCTGGACGCTTTTTCTTGACCGCGATGGTGTGATCAATGAAGACAAACCCGGTAGTTATATTTTCAGTCCGGAAGAGTTCGTCTTTATGGAAGGCGCTCCTGCTCTGTTCAAAAAACTGACAAAAACTTTCCGCCATATTATTGTTACCACCAATCAACGCGGCGTGGGCCGTGGGTTGATGACGGAAGAAACATTGACCATTATCCATCAGAAAATGATCAGCGATATCAGGGAAGCAGGCGGCAATATCGATGCTGTTTATTATGCCACGTCCATTCACAATAATGATGTGCAGCGCAAGCCCAATCCCGGCATGGCCCTGCAGGCAAAAAAAGATTTTCCCGATATCGACCTCAGCCGTTCTATCATGATCGGTAATAATATAAGCGATATGCAGTTTGGCAGAAGCGCAGGCATGTACACTGTTTTTCTGACCACCACCAATAAGGAAATACGTCTCCCACATCCTGATATAGACCTCATATTTAATTCTTTACACGATTTTGTCAAAGCTTTATGAGAAGCTGTGAAATTTAATGCCGGTTTCGTCGTTATCAGCGGGCCGGGCAGGCCCCGTTTAATACTGTAATTTTGCAATCATGAATAAAATAGCTGTGAAACTCGGATTATTGCTGCTCCTGTCGTACACCGGCCAGGCGCAATTGATCAGCGCCGGCGACAAAAGAAAACTAAGGGAAAAAGAAGATACCCTGAAAGAATATGCCATGTACATGATCACCGATACCACTACGGCAGACCGTATGATATCCGACAGCATTTTCACCCGCACCCTCGTAAGGGCTTTACAAATAAAAAACTCTTTTTATTATCCTTTTGATTCCGTGCAGGGCATTTCCCGCCTTTATGCACCTGATTCCAGTTTCCGCATTTTTACCTGGAACATGCAGTTTGACGATTATTACTGCCGCCAGAAAGGCGCTATCCAGATGAGGACAAAAGATGGCTCGCTCAAACTCCTGCCTTTGCGTGATGTATCAGAGTTTACCGACAAAGCAGAAGACTCCGCCCGCTCCCGCAGCAACTGGATCGGTGCGATCTATTATAATATTATCAAAACACAATACAACAACAAGAACTATTACACCCTTTTTGGCATCGATTACAATACAGTGATGAGCACCAAGAAATGGATAGAAGTAATGTATTTCGATCAAAATGGCGAACCGGTGTTTGGCGGCCCCTTCTTTAGCTATGCGCAGGACAGTATTCCCAAACCCACCGCCTACCGTTACAGCCTGGAGTTTAAAAAAGATACCCGCGTTCTGCTGAATTATATCAGCGATCTCGGTGTGATCCTCTCCGATCATCTTATTTCTGAAACGGATGAACCCGATCATAAATGGACATATATTCCCGATGGCGACAATGAAGCCTTTAAATGGGAAGGCGGCAAATGGGTACACATAGATAAAGCTTTTGATTATAAAGTTGATATGCGGGGCATAGATCCCTACCTGGGCAATCCGCCTGTAGAAGACCCATTGTTGGATAAGAACGGCAATACCAATCAGAAAAAACTGGAAGAAAAATCCGAAAAGAATAAGGCAAAAGAAAAACCGAAAACAGGAAATAATGATGATTAAAATTCCTTAACATATCATTTATTCTGCCATCTATAGTAAATCTGCCCTGCTGAAATTATCTTTGCGCGGAATCACCATGCGGCAATTTTTCCGACATACTGTTCTATGGCTTATTGCGCTGTCAATATTGAACACCAGTATTGATTTTGTCGACACTGACCATGGGTCTGCTGCATCCTCTTCATCAACAGATACAGAATACAACGAAATAGAAAGCATCACAGAATTTCTGCTGGATGAAACTACAGACCAAACACTTCCCGATCAGAAAGGGAACGATGAACAGGGACTGTTGAAAAAATCCGTCGCTTTTGATTTCTCCCTGCCGGAAAAGAAAATAAAGATCATCAACGATCCTGCCGCTGCAGGCCGGCAACGCCTGAATGGAGAACAAGATCAATCCCATTTACCTGCTGGTTTCACCGCCTTGTTTACTCCCCCTCCCGACAGAGCCAGATACGATAGCTGTTTCAGCTAAAGTTTACATCAACCAAACGGTTCAACAGATTAAGGGCATTGCCCGCTATACGCGCATGCCTGTTCCTTCCCGGAAGGGCTGCCCCATTGTATAGAAACCTCAATATTTTTCTGATGAAGAAATATCTATCGGTGATCCCGGCCATTGTGCTGTGCTCATCACTGCTGGCTCAAAACACAGATACCTTACGCATTCCACTGGAAGAAGCAGAACAAGTCTTCCTCCAAAAAAACCTGTTGCTGCTCTCTCAACGCTACCAGGTAGACGCGGTAAAGGCCAATGAAATACAACAGAAGCTTTATAATAATCCTACCATTTCTGCGGAACTGGCCACTTATGGCGATAATCATAAATGGTTTGACATAGGCAACAAAGGCCAGAAATCATTTGGAATTGACCAGGTGATCTTTCTTGCAGCCAAACGCAATAAACATGTTTTGCTGGCAAAAGAGCAGACAATACAGGCCAATCACCTGTTCTATGATCTGATGCGTACGCTTAAGTATGAACTGAGGCAGAACTTTTATACGGTTGCTTATGCTGATGAACTCGCTGCACAATATGATGAGCAGATGAAGCAGCTCAGGCAGATCATTGACGCTTATGAAACACAGGCAGCAAAAAGGAATGTCCCGCTCAAAGATGCAGTAAGGCTGAAAGCAGAATACATCCAGCTTAGTGCAGACAGGAATGCTGTTGTGATGGAAGCTATTTCCGCCCGGCAATCCCTGCAATTGCTGATGGATACCACGGCTTATATCATTCCCGAAAAAGTCAAGCTGGATAGCAGGGCATTGCCTGATCTTGCCGCGCTCGTCCAGATGGCGCGGCAGAACCGCAGTGACCTGCAGGCACAGGAAAGCCAGTTAAAGCAGGAGCAACTGAATTATAATTACCAGCGGGCCCTTGCCACACCCGATCTGACCTTAGGTGCCGGGTATGACCAGAACGGCAGTTATGTGAGCCATCTCTACACCATCCGTGCCGCTATCGATATTCCGCTGTTCAATCGGAACCAGGGAAATGTGAAGGTAGCAAGATCGATGATCAGATCAGCAGAGCTTACACTTGCCTATAAGCAAAGTGAAGTGGACAAAGAAGTAGCTGCTTCCTTATACCGCCTCACTGAAGCAGAAAAGGAATATGCAGTATCTGCACAAAGCTTCGATAAGGATTTCCCTGAAATGAACCGTGCAGTAATAGAAAACTTCAACAAAGGAAATATCTCCTTACTCGAGTTTGTCGACTTCTTTGAGAATTACAATATCGCCATCCGGCAGTTAAATCAATTGCACAAACAAAGACGGCTCGCCTGGGAAGACCTTGAATACACCCTGGGAGTTCGCCTTTGATCCTGTTCACTATAAATAATATTTCCATGAAAATAATAATACCGCTCCTCATCTCTTTTATCATTTTACTGGGCACTGCCTGCAAACAGCAACAGTCTGAAGATGCCGGCAAAGGCTTTTCGCTCACGGATACAATGTTTAACCGCATCAGTATTGACACGGCATCTATCAAACCTGTATTGAATGAACTGCGCTTTTCAGGAAAGATCACTCCACAGGATAATAAGATCGCCAATATATTCCCGGTGGTATCGGGATATGTCACTCATCTCAATGTATCACTGGGAGACTATGTAAAAAAAGGGCAGGTGCTTGCCGTGATCCGCAGCACTGATGTGGCCGATTTTGAAAAGCAGCGCCGCGATGCTGAAACGGCTGTGCTGGTGGCAAAAAAGAACCTGAAAGCCGCACAGGAATTAAATGAATCGAAATTGAATACAGACCGTGATGTGGCCGCAGCACAAAAAGAGCTGGAAACATCAGAAGCTGAACTTACGCGGGTAAGCGAGGTATTCAATATCTACCATGTCAATAAAGGTTCAGACTATAATGTAGTAGCCCCTATCAGTGGTTTTATCACGGATAAAAAGATCAATCCGGACATGCAACTGCCTGCCAACCTCGCTGAAAGCATTTTTACCATTGCACAGATAGATGAAGTATTTGTGACAGCAAACGTTTATGAAACAGATATTTCAAAACTGAAGCTCAACATGCCTGCTGAGATCGAATTGCTGAGTTATCCGGGCAAAAAATTCAGCGGCAGGATCGACAGGATACTGAACGTTCTCGACCCTGAAACAAAGACCCTCAAGATCAGGATCCGCCTGCCCAACCCGGGCTATGAGCTTAAGCCGGAAATGGCTGCAACCGTATTCATCCGCTATGAAGATCAGCAAAAGCTCCCGGCCATTCCTGCAGATGCTGTAGTGTTTGACAAAAGCAGGAACTACCTCATGATCTTTCACTGGAAGGACAGCATTGAAACAAGGGTGATCGAACCGCTGAAAACAACAGCAGGCATCACTTATGTCGCTTCCGGCATACAGGCAGGAGAAAAAGTGATCGTAAAAAATGCCCTGCTCATTTATGATGCATTAAATGATTGACCGCGTGATCATGGATTTCGCGTCCAAAACATCTGCGCAAAAAAACACTTACATGAATAAGTTTATCCGAAATATTGTAGCGTTTTCGCTAAAGAACAGGTTCTTCACATTCTTTCTTGCAGGCGTATTGGTCATAGCAGGCATATTCAGCTTTATACATACGCCGATCGAAGCATTCCCGGATGTGACGAATACACAGATCGTGATCGTAACGCAATGGCCAGGCCGCAGCGCTGAAGAGGTGGAACGCTTTGTAACAAGGCCGGCAGAAATCGCCATGAACAGCGTACAGAAAAAAACAAATGTGCGCAGCATCACGATGTTTGGCCTGAGCGTAATGAAAATCATCTTTGAAGATGGCGTCGAAGATTTCTTTGCCCGGCAACAGGTCAATAACCAGTTGCAGACCGTCAGTTTCCCTGAAGGTGTCGATCCTGAAGTGCAGCCGCCTTACGGGCCCACCGGGGAGATATTCCGCTATGTGCTTCGCAGCCCCAACCGCAACAGCCGTGACTTGCTGACCATACAGAACTGGACCATCGACAGGCAATTAAGGGCTGTACCGGGCGTGGCGGATATTGCCGCGTTTGGCGGAGAGCAAAAGATCTATGAAATACAGGTGAACCCTACCCTGCTGCACAAATATGATATTACTCCCCTGGAAGTTTATACTGCCGTATCCAAAAGCAATCTCAACGTGGGTGGTGATGTGATAGAAAAGAATAACCAGGCCTATGTGGTCCGCGGCATCGGTTTGCTCAACACTATATCAGATATCGAAAACATCATTATTGATCAGAATGATGATGCTCCGGTGCTCGTAAAGCATGTGGCCGTTGTTAAAGAAAGCGCTCTGCCCCGTGTAGGACAAGTGGGCCTGAATGAAAACAGCGATGTGGTGGAAGGGATCGTGATCATGCGCAAGGATGAGAACCCTTCTGAAGTATTGAAGCGGGTAAAAGAAAAGATCGCTGAACTGAATGAGAAAGTATTGCCTGCCGATGTGAAAATGGAAACATTCTATGACCGCGACACCCTGATGAGCTATTGTACAGAGACCATCTCTCATAATGTACTGGAAGGTATCATCCTGGTGACGACGATCGTATTGATATTTATGGCTGACTGGCGGACGACCGTGATCGTGACCATCATTATCCCCCTATCCCTGCTCTTTGCCTTCTTCTGTTTGCGGATGAAAGGCATGAGCGCCAACCTGCTTTCACTCGGCGCTGTGGATTTTGGGATCATCATTGATGGAGCCGTTGTAATGGTGGAAGGGATGTTTGTCGCCCTCGCCCATCTCTCCCATAAAACAGGTATGGAGAAATTCAACAAGCTGTCCAAACTGGGATTGCTGAAAAGGACCGGCGGCGAACTGGGCAAAGCTGTCTTCTTCTCCAAGCTGATCATCATCACTGCACTGCTGCCTATTTTCACTTTCCAGAAAGTGGAAGGAAAAATGTTCTCGCCACTGGCCTGGACACTGGGATTTGCCCTGCTTGGTGCATTGATCTATACCTTAACCCTGGTGCCTGTTCTTTGCTCCATTCTTTTACGGAAGAACGTGCGTGAACGGGATAATTTCATTGTCCGTTTCTTTAACCGCATAGTGGGGAACGGATTCAACTGGTGCTTCCGGAATAAAAAGACAAGCCTGATCATCTCTTTTTCCATCCTGGCATTAACACTTTTCTCAGCAAAATTCCTGGGCTCTGAGTTCCTCCCTCCATTAAATGAAGGAGCATTATGGGTAGAAGCCAAAATGCCGATGAGCATGTCACTGAAAGAAACAGTGAACATCACTGCAGAGCTTCGGAAAAAGCTGCAGGAGTTCCCTGAAGTGAATGGCGTACTGTCCCAAACCGGCCGGAGCAATGACGGCACTGATCCCAGTGGTTTTTATTATGTGCAAATGCAGGTGAACCTGAAGCCCAAAAAAGAATGGGGACGCAAGATCTCCATGGATGGGCTGGTAGAAGAAATGGATAAAAAGCTGAAAGTATTCCAGGGCATCAACTATAACTATTCACAGCCGATCATTGACAATGTAGCAGAAGCTGTAGCCGGCATGAATGCCAACAATGCGGTGAAGATATTCGGAGATGACCTGGACAAGCTCAATGAGATCGCAGACCAGGTGCTGGGTCAGATCGAACATGTAAGAGGGATTAAAGATGCAGGCATTTTGCGGAATGTGGGGCAGCCGGAGATCAGCGTGGTGCTGGATGAAGAAAAAATGGCCCTGTATGGTGTGGCAACAGCCGATGCGCAAGCCGTTATTGAAATGG
>Ga0182746_1000262_pt1 | contig 85439 bp, 63 predicted proteins | sample eDN3rd30CBELigOP_FD_128881 | JGI IMG/M metagenome (GOLD analysis project Ga0182746, IMG submission 128881) | Enriched Organic Plus compost microbial communities from Emeryville, California, USA - eDNA 3rd pass 30_C BE-Lig OP (version 2) (version 2) ...
ATTAGCTCTTTTTGTAAATTTGTGTACTTGCAGTTCACCGAATTGTAATTTATTGGTTGTCAACTCTAAATTACTAATTTTGAACTGCTTGTTTTTTTCAAAAAAAGTTTAAATCACTTCATTGTTAAAAAATGTGGAATTGCTACTTTTGTATTGAGCAATAAGCGTAGCAATCCACGCTAAAAGATTTAAAGGCAATCGGGCAGGATTGCTTTTTACTTTTTTGCATAACGTTTAAAGGATTTCGCGACATAGGCGCTCGCTTCCTTTGACACATCGTCTATCGTATCTACTTTTCCAGCCTTCAGCCATTCCAATAATTCCTGACGAGAGAAGTATAACCGATTTCCTCTTTTAATATGCGGTATCTTTTTAGTGGAGCATAACGTGTAAACCCGCGACTCGGATAATCCAAGTATTTCCCTGGCTGCTTCCTTTATTCCAATCAGATATTCGGGCTCTGGGGACGATTTTTGACCAATTGATTCTCTAACTACTTTACGTACGCAATTCTCTATCATTAATGATAGTTCATCTTTCTTAATTGTCGTTAACATCAAATTTTCCATAATAAAATAATAAACGTTGATTAACAACAACAAAGAAATGTGAAACGGATGCGCTACTTTCCAATTAGCGTAATGTCATACATCGAAGGAAGCATCAAGCTTTAGGCTCTTTTCGCGACGTGTCAGCGGGCCCTTCAACTTATCTTCAATAGTACGTTCTGAATTGAGTGGAAATAGCTCTCCTTTCCTTTCAACCCTGAATTTCCGGTGAAGCCATCTCGCCATATCCCTGTTTGACATTGAAAGTTGGTATCGCTCTCTTAGTATCTTGAAAAATAACGGAATTGTATTTGTACTTATTCCAGTCAATCTGTAATACTCGAATACTGACGGGCGACCATATCGAAGTTCCTGCATCAGCGCATAGTATTCTTTCTTATCTAAGCAGCTGCGCTCAAAAAAAGCGAAAATATCCGATAACTCATCATCCCCTATTAAACCATCCAGTCTTAAAAGTCCCTTATCCGCTATGCTTTTATGAACATAACTCTTATGGTGTTTGATTTTCAGGCATTCGTCTACCCGGGCAATATGGTTGTCTAAAATGGGAACAAACTGTTCATCACAAAATCTCTTAAAATCTCTTACCGGTTCGTCTCTATTATTTATTAGCAACAATTTTACAACTTCATATTCCGCTCTGCACGATTTCAGCAACTCGTACCGCTTGTAAAGGTCTTGGTCTTCCTCGATCACTTTTAATGCTTCAAGCAATAACGTACGTTGTGCAAGGAAAAGCCGTTGGAACCCTGCTAAACCGACCCTGTCATTGACCATAATATGCCTGTCTCCGAGCGATAAACGAAGTTCAAACTCAACAGGTGTACCTATACCCATTAATAGATTATGGCTTTTTACAACCTGTTCGGAAAAAGACAGAAATAAATGGGTGAATTGTCCTTTATGGTTAAAGACTATCTTTTTCATTTTTTACAACTGAATCCGGCTGGCTGCTTCAATTTTTTTCTTATCGATTACCTTGGCATATATTTCCGTTGTTTTCAACTGACGGTGGCCCAACAGCTTTGATACGGTATAAATATCCGTGCCCATTGTCAATTGCAGAGTGGCATAAGTATGCCGGAAGCAATGGAACGTAATTTTTTTCCGGATCCCTGCATTCATTACCCACCGGGCTAATATTAAATTGGTATATGCAGAATATTTCAGGCCAGCAAAAATCCGTTCCTTGGCCGACTGTGGTTCCCCTAATAAGCAGTAAGCCTGTTCAGAAATGGGCAGAATTTCGGCACCCTTTGTTTTTTGCTGGGTGAAACGTATGTAATAGCCATCCACTACGGAATGAAACACATCTGCCCATGTCAGTTTCATAATATCTGACCATCGTAAACCGGTGAGAGCTGAAAACAGTGCGGCTGATTTTAATACAGGGTGTTCGCATACGGTATCCCTTAAAGCCCGGATTTCTTCAATTGTCAAAAACTCGCGATGGGTTTCGTCCTGCGGAATCCCTTTAACTCTCCTTGCCGGATTTTCCACGAACAGCTTTTCTTCAAAGGCCTCTTTAAGCGCTGCTTTAAATTTATTGAAATAACTATGTTGTGAATTTTGCGACAGCTTGGCCCACTTACTTTTAATCGTGGTGGTAGTCTTAAGATATTCCCTAAACCGCTCGCAAAATTTTTCATCAACGTCCTCAAATAGGCATTTACCTTCGGTAAACGCCTCCAAATAATTATACGTCGAAAGCCAGTTATCATAGTTCCCTTTGGACGTATAGCGCTTACGAACCTTTTCGTAAAAGTAGGCCAAGAAATCTGCTTTGCCGGCAAAGCGGTCCACCAGACCGAAAGACTTATTGAATAAGCGTAACTCATACTCGGAACGGATTTGTTCCGCTTTCATTCGGGCAACTTGATTATGCTCCTTTTCAATTCGGTCTTTTGGTTTTTCATATAAGTAAATATTGATAAATTTTCTGCGGGTTTCTTTCTTTTTGTCCGCATCGTAAATGGGTGGGTAAAAGTCCAAGTATAAACTGATACGACCTGACTTGTTTTTTTGCTCTCGTAATCGAACCTTAATCGCTTTTTCCATAGTTAAAATTTGTACGTATTTGTACGTCACTGAAAAAAGTACGGATGACGTACAAAAACTGAGTAAATACCTGCAAACAAACATAATGAAAACGTAACAAAAAACGCTGAAAATATTTCATTTTCAGCGTTTTACTTACTATTGTTTGTTATTGTTTATCGTTATTTTCCGCCGGTTACTTCCCGATGCAAAACTTTCCAAAAATAGTACCCAAAATATCCCTGTCTATATCGATATCACCTGTGATACTCGATATATGACGTAAAGCCGTACGCACCTGATGGGCAAGCAAATCACCAGACATACCGGAAGTTATACCCAATTCAACTTCTTCAAGGGCACCATACGCCAGCTGCAAGGCTTCCAGATGACGTGTATTGGTAATGATCTGCTGACCTGCTAACTGTGTATCTTTGATCACATCGACCAGAATATTTTTCAAGGGCTGGACACTTTGCGGATCTTTGGCCGAGATGGCGACTATCGTATCCGTATATGCCGTAAATAACGCAGATTTAAGAGCTTTATCCATTTCGTTTTCAAAGTAGCCTCCCTTAAGATCAATTTTGTTACGGACAAGTACAACTTTCAAACCATCAAAATACAAAGATTTGACCTGATCGATCACTTCATCCGCCGTATTGTCATATTCGTCATACAGGTATAGCAAGACTTTGGCTTGTCTGACTTTTTCTTTGGCTTTGATCACTCCGATAGCTTCGATGGTATCCTGCGTGTCACGAAGCCCGGCTGTATCGATAAAACGAAAGGTGATTCCGTCGATATTGAGTGTCTCTTCAATCGTATCACGGGTTGTACCTGCAATATCGCTTACGATGGCCCTTTCTTCATCCAATAAAGTATTGAGCAAAGTAGATTTTCCGGCATTGGGCTTCCCAATGATAGCTACGGGTACACCGTTCTTAATGGCATTGCCGTATGCAAAAGAATCCATCAAGCGGCGAATATGTGTCCTTAGCTCTGCTACCAATTGTAGAAACTGATCCCGATCTGCAAATTCTACATCTTCCTCCGAAAAATCCAATTCCAATTCCAATAATGCAGTGAAGTTAATGAGCTTGTCACGCATTTCCTGCAATTTATTACTTATCCCACCACGCATTTGGTTCATGGCCACTTCATGCGAGGCTCTATTCTCTGCAGCAATCAGGTCAGCTACCGCTTCGGCTTGTGCCAAATCCATACTACCATTGAGAAAGGCCCGTAAGGTAAATTCTCCAGGATTGGCCGCACGTGCCCCCTCGCGGATCAGCAACTGGATGACGCGTTCTATGATATATTTAGAATTGTGTGTAGATATTTCGACTACATCTTCCTTCGTATACGAATACGGGGCAACAAAAAGAGAGACCAACACTTCATCCACAATAGTTTCTCCATCCCGGATAGTACCAAAATGAATAGTATGTGAGACCTGTTGAGCCAAATCCTTTCCCTTAAATACCCTATTCGTAATGGAAATAGCTTGAGGACCCGACAACCGTATCACTGCTATGGCGCCATTCGCACCCGGTGAAGTAGCCAAAGCCACAATGGTATCTTGAGAAAGCAATGCTGATGTAGACATGCCACAAAAGTATAAAAAAAGCTGAACACAGTGAAGTCCCGAAAAACGAAGTGAATCGGGATAAAACGGGAAAAGCGAAATAAGGCTACGTTCATAACATTATTATAAGGATTAAGGATGATTGATTTATTCCTCCCCTTTTTCCTGACAAAACAACCCCACCATTACAAACCATCTTACCAAACACACATCTCTAACTCACCAATCTATAAAAACCACATTTAGAACTGAAATAAACACAAAACAAATATACTTGCAAAACAAAACACACCATGAAAACACCATAAAAAACTAAATTTAAAACGAAATCACCAACACAAATCAATATTTTTCATCAAAAACACAAAAACATTCAATTTTTTATATGATTTTTTCAAAAAAAATTACAAAAATTCAAAAACATAACTTATTTTTGAATCGAAATAAGAAAAAAAACTCAAACATTATCAAAATAACCCAAATGTCAAACATCAGATTTGCATCAGTAAATGCAGCCGCAGCAAGACATGTATCTGCAGAAGAAAAAGTAGAGACAAAAAGAGCGTTGAACATTTATGGCAAGAATGTATTTACCATTGCCAAAATGAAGGACTATCTCCCGAAGACAACCTACAAAGAGTTGACCAAAGCCATTGAAGAAGGCGAACCCATTACACGTGAAGTAGCAGAATTTATTTCCCAAGCCATGAAAACATGGGCTATCAGCAACGGTGTATCGCATTATACCCACTGGTTTCAACCCTTGACAGGATCTACGGCCGAAAAACATGACGCTTTCTTCGAACCGGATGATAATGGAGAAGCTATCGAAAAATTCACGGCCGATGCTTTGGTTCAACAAGAACCCGATGCATCGTCCTTTCCTAACGGGGGTATCCGCAACACATTCGAAGCCAGAGGTTATACCGCTTGGGATCCTTCATCTCCGGCGTTTATCTACGAGACTACTGCCGGCAAGACACTTTGTATCCCTACAGTATTCGTTTCATACACAGGTGAATCATTGGACTACAAAGCACCATTGTTGAAAGCAATCAATGCAGTAGACAAAGCTGCTACCGATGTCGCACAATATTTTGACAAATCAGTCACTAAAGTAAATGCGTCGTTAGGTATCGAGCAGGAATATTTCTTGGTTGATCTGGCACTATACTATGCCCGTCCGGATCTACAACTGACCGGACGTACCTTATTCGGACACATGTCTGCCAAAGGACAACAGTTGGAAGACCATTATTTCGGTGCGATTCCAGAGCGTGTATTAGCCTTTATGGTAGATCTGGAAAACGAAGCCTTAAAACTAGGCATACCTTTGAAAACCCGTCACAACGAGGTCGCTCCTTCTCAATTTGAGTGTGCACCGATGTACGAAGAAATCAATTTGGCCATCGACCACAACCAATTGCTGATGAACCTAATGGAACAAGTGGCTATCCGCCACAATTTCAAGGTATTGTTGCACGAAAAGCCATACAGTGGTGTCAACGGATCGGGCAAGCACAATAACTGGTCGTTGATCACCAACACAGGCGTAAACCTGCTTTCGCCAGGGAAAACACCGAAAAACAACCTGATGTTCCTGACATTCTTTGTCAATACGATCAAAGCAGTTTACGAACATGCAGACCTGCTTCGTGCCTCTATCGCAAGCCATAGCAATGACCACCGTCTTGGAGCCAACGAGGCACCTCCGGCGATCATTTCCATCTTCTTGGGTTCTCAATTGGACGAGTTACTCGAAGAAGTTGAATCTGCACGTGTAGCGAAAAAAGTAAAAGCCGAAGCCAATCTATGGCATGGTATCCCTAAGATTCCGGAACTGAAATTGGACAACACAGACCGTAACCGCACCTCTCCTTTTGCATTCACGGGCAATAAATTTGAGTTCCGTGCTGTGGGATCTTCCGCGAACTCGGCTTTACCGATGACGATATTGAACGCGATCGTCGCGGCACAATTGATCGAATTCAAGACGGAAGTAGACAAACAGATCAAAAAGGGCACCAAGAAAGACCTGGCTATATTGAACGTCATTCGTAAATACATCAAAGATTCGAAAGCCATCCGCTTCGAAGGCAACGGATACAGCGAGGAATGGGCACAGGAAGCAGAAGCCAGAGGTTTGTCCAACATCAAGTCCACACCGAAAGCATTGGATGTGTATGTGACAGAAGAATCACTGGATCTGTTCGAAAAGCTGGGCATCTATTCAAAACGCGAGTCCGAAGCACGCCACGAGATCCTGTTGGAAAATTTCTACAAAAAACTGCAAATAGAAGCTCGTGTGATAGGCGAAGTCGTCAACAGTCAGATTGCCCCGGCTTGTTTTACGTACCAAAACGAACTGATCGAAAATGTCAAAGGCCTAAAAGACCTCGGACTGTCCAAAGAGGCATATTCCTCACAGATCAATCTGGTAGAACGTATCTCCAAACATGCCAACACCATCCTAGAGAAGTCGGAAGAAATGCGCCAAGCACGCAAGAAAGCCAACACGATCGAAGATGTACGGGAAAAAGCCATTGCGTACGACGAAATCGTCAAACCTTACTTTGACGAGATCCGCTACCACGTCAACAAACTGGAAAAAATCGTCGACGATGCCAAATGGCCACTTCCAAAGTTGCGTGAATTGCTGTTTATCCACTAGTAACTAATCAATCACTTATATGCCAAGCTGCCCTTTTAAAAGGGCAGCTTTTTTGTTTTCCTTTTCTCGTAGAGACGCAATGCTACGTCTCTACTATGAGCGAACGAACCACGCAGTGCTCACCGAAGATAATCCTTTTCGTGTGCCTTAGAATAAAAAGAGCCGTCCCTTTTAGGACGGCTCTTTATGTATCATGCAAAAATTTGCTATTACTTATTAGCCACCAAAGTAACTTTAAAATTAATTTCTTTCGAAATCAAGTCATCTTGCTTACCTTCATAATTAACTCCCCAATCTTCTCTGGCAATATTGAAATCAGCAGACGCTTTTACTGTCGTATCGGTGATCTCTTCTACCTTTGTGTCAAAAGAGATGTTTTTAGAAATTCCTTTGATCGTCAAGTTACCCGATACCACTACATCATTGGCAGTAGCACCTGCCTTGACCTCAGTGATATGAAAAGAAGCCTCAGGGAATTTAGCTACATCAAAGAAATCTTCACTTTTCAAATGTCCATCCAATTTCTCTTTCCATTCGCCTTCTTGGTCTTTGGAATCGATGGTCGTCATATCAAACACGAAATCTCCACCCGTGATAGTACCATTTTCTACAGCAATCGAACCCGATTTGATGTTCACAGTTCCGTAATGCGAACCTGACACTTTGTTTCCTGTCCATTGCAATTGGGACTGTGTCGCATCCACCGTGTAAGTTGAACCTTGCACTTCAGCTACTTCAACAGCCTCTGAAGTTTCTGCTTTTTTTCCTTCCGGATTACCCACGCATGAAGCTAATACCATAGCCGCTGCCGCAGAGAATAAAATAACTTTTTTCATTTTCGATCTTTTAGTGTTAAATATGTGTTTAAACTTCTATTTCGTAACAAAAATAAAACAATATTGTTTTAGTCAAAGGTGCATTTTATTTATTAACATTCAGCAGACAATTCTTGTCTAATGACCCGATGGCTGTGCATCTACCCGCTTGATGTTTGCTCCCAATGCCTTCAAACGCTCCTCGATATCCTGATATCCCCGCTCGATCTGTTCAATATTCAGAATCGTAGACTTTCCCTGTGCCGATAATGCTGCAATAAGCAAGGAAACGCCTGCACGGATATCCGGAGAAGACATTTGTATTCCTCTCAGTTGCGTTTGTTTGTTCAGGCCGATGACGGTTGCTCTGTGTGGATCACACAGGATGATCTGTGCCCCCATATCGATCAGCTTGTCAACAAAGAACAGACGGCTTTCGAACATTTTCTGGTGGATCAGCACATTTCCTTTGGCCTGTATAGCCGTAACCAATACAATACTTAATAAGTCCGGAGTAAAACCCGGCCAGGGCGCATCCGCAATAGTCAGTATAGAACCATCGATAAAAGTATCAATTTCGTACGAATCCTGTGCAGGAATAAAAATATCATCCCCCCTTAACTCCATTTTAATGCCCAAACGGGCAAATACCGAAGGAATAATACCTAATTCCTTATAACAAACATCCTTGATCGTAATTTCTGATCCGGTCATAGCCGCCAATCCGATAAATGATCCGATCTCGATCATATCGGGCAACATGCGGTGTGTGGTTCCTCCCAGTTCCTTTACCCCTTCGATGGTCAACAGATTCGAGCCTATGCCCGATATCTTTGCTCCCATACGGTTCAGCATCTTGCACAGTTGCTGTAGATAAGGTTCACAAGCCGCATTGTACAAGGTCGTTGTGCCTTCCGCCAATACCGCAGCCATAACGATATTGGCTGTACCCGTGACCGAAGCTTCGTCCAAGAGAATATACGTTCCCTTCAACGCTCGTGCGTCAACATTGAAAAAATGTTTTTCAGCATCATAGACAAACTTAGCACCAAGCTTTTCAAAGCCCAGGAAATGTGTATCCAAGCGCCTGCGACCGATCTTGTCTCCTCCCGGTTTGGGAATAGCAGCTTTGCCAAAGCGTGCCAATAATGGCCCGACAATCATGATGGATCCCCGCAAGCCCCCACCTTTTTGCTTGAACTCGTCCGAAGTAAAATAATCTATATTGATATTTTTCGCCTCGAATTCATAGGTGTCTTTGCTCAACCTCGTCACAGTCACACCCAACGAACGTAACAGGTCGATCAAGTTGTTGACATCCTTGATATCAGGTATATTGCTGATGGTCATCTTTTCGGCTGTCAGCAGTACAGCAGACAGGATCTGTAAGGATTCATTTTTTGCTCCCTGGGGAATGATTTCCCCTTTCAAGCGCTTACCGCCTTGTATCTCGAATGCATTCATGGTGTGTCTCTTGATAAAAAAAACTTAAAAAAATGGAACTTGCAAAAACAGTTTGAGGCATGCAAATCCTACCCGGCTGTAGCCTTATTTTTTGTAATTACTGTGCTGAAAGCTTTTTTTACCGTTATTTTGATGCTGCTTCTTTTTATTATTGTTGGTGTTTTGCTTCTTGTTCGTAGCACTCTTCTGGTTACTCTGTGTATTTTGTGTGTTCTTCACACGGCTACCCGGAGGAGGTGTTTTAAAGTCTAGCTTGGTCAATACTGTATCTTCTGGTAGACGCAATATACCTCCAGACATATCAGCCAGATCAAGGATGATCTGCAGGTCATTGACCGAATCCTTATTCCATGTCAGGTAAGCCATCTTCATGAAATTCGCTATGGCCAAAGCCATCTTGGCCCTTGATTCCTCATCGGCTTGGGCCACGGCCTTTTGGATCATTTTCTCGGCGATATGTCCATAGTGCTTGAAGCGTATCCTGTTCTGTGGATACGGGATAGGTTCGGGTTTATGATGTATTTCACCTTTCTTGGGTATCGGATACGGCGAATCTACATCAATCTTAAAGTCCGAAATGATATAAAGATGGTCCCATAGCTTGTGCTTGAAGTCCGAAACATCCCTCAAATGTGGGTTCAGGACACCCATCATGTCGATCACGACCTGCGCCAATCGGTTTCTCTCCTCCTTAGAAGGTACCGTACAGATATAATCTACCATATTCTGCACATTTCTTCCATACTCCGCTAGAATAAGCTTAGGACGGGTACTGTTGTAATCAAAAGTCATATTACTGTGTTTTTACGTTTTGAAACGTTTTATTTTCTATTTTATTTTAAAATTATGATCGTTAAATAGGTTATGGAAGTCGTAACCATTATAACCTTTCATCACTACCATCACCTTATTTACTGCACGATTCTTAATTTGGCAAATTTAAGCAACAATTGCTTCTGTCCCAATTCTTTGAACTGAATTGTGGCCTTGATGTCAGGTTTGTTGCCCTCCAGCTCTACGACCTTACCAAAGCCGAAGCGTTCGTGCTCCACTTCCATCCCCACCTGCAAGCCACTGGTATCTGAAGGGGCAAATCCCGCAGTAGGTGTATGGGCCTTCGGCAAAATGGAAGTCGTCTTGACCAGTTTAGGCTTGGGTTTGGAAAAAGTATCCTTCTGCTGCCAGGCTATCCTTTCTGAGCTGAATCCCATATTATCTTCTGCCATAGGTACCCTCGGTTTGAAGTCCAGCTCCAGACATGAAGGGTTCAGCTCATCCAAAAAACGACTGGGCTCACAATTGTTGAGCGTGCCCCACCTATATCGCGAAGTCGCATAGGACAGGTGCAGCTTCTTCTCCGCACGCGTCACCGCCACATAAAACAGCCTCCTCTCCTCTTCCAATTCCGAACGTGAGTTCAGCGAAAGTTGAGAAGGAAAAAGATTTTCTTCCAGACCGACAATATACACATGCGGAAACTCCAACCCCTTGGACGAGTGTATAGTCATTAAAGACACGGTATCCGCATTGGGATTTTTGTCATTATCATCGTTGGTCAATAGGGCTACGTCCTGCAAGAAGATATCCAATCCATGCTCCTCTATGTCTTCTCGTTCGGAAAACTCCTTGATCCCATTGAGCAACTCCTGTATATTCTCGTAGCGGCTCAATCCTTCTACCGACTTATCCTCGTATAAGTCCTTCAAAATACCTGAATGTTGAGCTATGTGCATCGCCGTATCGAAAGCATTGTGGCTATGGCCTACGGCTTGAAAACTCTGTATCATCAAGGCAAAATTGCCTACAGCAGCCGCACTTCTCCCGTCCAAAAACGTCTGGGCATTGGATACGACATCCCACAAGCGAAGCTGGTTTTGATCTGCGGCTACAATGATCTTTTCGACCGTCGTGTCCCCTATTCCGCGACGCGGATAATTGATGACTCTCTTGAGTGCCTCTTCGTCATTAGGGTTATAGGTCAGACGGAAATAAGCAATCAGATCCTTGATTTCCTTGCGTTGGTAGAAAGAAGTACCTCCATATATCTTGTAGGGCACCCCCAACTTACGAAGTGCCTCTTCCATCGCACGGGACTGTGCATTCGTACGGTACAGAATAGCAAAATCCTTGTATTGTAAACTTTTTAGTGATTTTTCCTGCACAATGTTTTCTGCCACAATCTTGCCTTCCTCGTTGTCCGAAAATGCACGGGCTACCTTGATCTTATCGCCATCTTCGTTATCGGAAAATACATTTTTTTCCAACTGGTTTTTATTGTTGGCAATGATACTGTTGGCAGCCTTCACGATGGTTTTCGTCGAGCGGTAATTTTGTTCCAGCTTAAAGACCTTCACATCGGGATAGTCCTTTTGGAAGTTCAATATATTCTGGATATTTGCACCACGGAAAGCATAGATACTCTGTGCATCGTCACCTACCACACAGATATTCTCATTGACCGCAGCCAAGCGCTTCACGATCAGGTACTGCGAAAAATTGGTATCCTGGTACTCATCCACCATCAAATATTTGAACTGATGCTGGTATTTGTACAAGGTCTCTGGAAATTTATTCAACAGCACATTAGTCTTGAACAACAGATCGTCAAAATCCATCGCACCCGCACGATAGCAACGTTGGGCATAGGTCATATAGATCTGTCCGAGCATACTGCGACCATTCTCTCTGTCCTCTGCCAGAATAGCCTCATTTTTATTGTATTCCTGCGGAGAGATCAAGTTGTTTTTTGCGGAAGATATACGTCCAAACACATGATTGACATTATAGAGCTTGTCATCGAGGTTCATCTCCTTCAGGATAGACCGAAGCAAACTCTTGCTATCATCTGTATCGTATATCGTGAAATTGCGCGGATAACCAATCAATTCTGCCTCTACCCGGAGTATACGTGCAAACACGGAATGGAAAGTGCCCATCCAGATATTTTTGGCCTCGCTTCCCACCACTTTCATGATACGCTCCCGCATCTCCTTAGCAGCCTTGTTCGTAAAGGTCAGCACCAAGATATGGAAAGGATCCACACCTTTTCGTATAAGGTGGGCTACCCGATACGTAATAACTCTCGTCTTACCCGATCCTGCACCGGCTACTATCATGACAGGACCTTCGGTCTGCTCTACCGCTGCACGCTGTGAGGGGTTTAATCCTGCTAAATAATCCAAAGTGTCGTGTTTTTTATATCCGTTAAGAAATAGACTGCAAAGATACAAAATACATTCTAGAAATGCACGGATGTTTGCTATCTCCTTGCTAAAAACATATCTTTAGCCTAAATTTTCAAGCGTATGAGACCTATACAGATCCTCCTCGCCTGTCTTGTCTTTACAAAGATACTCGGACAGCCACGAACTTCCAAACTACCGGAAGGTTTTGTTTATGTCACAGACAAAATAGACAATATCTTAGTCGACCTACGATATTGTGGGCACCACAATTTTGTGGGTGCACCCGTAGATGGCTATCATGAACCCAAGCTCATATTGACCGAAAAAGCTACAGAGGCACTGCAAAAGGTACAGCAAGAGCTCAACGGATCGGGATTAGGGCTGAAGGTTTTTGACGGCTATCGTCCGCAGACAGCGGTCAATCACTTCAAACGCTGGGCATTACAAATCAACGATACGATCGCAAAACCTGTCTTCTACCCGGCCATAGACAAACGTCTTTTGTTCAAAGAAGGGTATATAGCCTCCCGCTCCGGACATAGCCGGGGAAGTACGATAGACCTGACCATCATCGATCTATCTTCAGGAGTAGAAATGGATATGGGTGGAACCTTTGATTTTTTTGGAGAAAAATCCGGACATGTCTTCAAAGGTATTTCAAAAAAGCAACAGGAAAACAGAAAGTTCCTCAAGGTTATTATGCAAAAACATGGCTTCCAGCCTTATGACAAAGAGTGGTGGCACTACACTTTGATCGACGAATCTTTTCCCGACACTTATTTCGACTTTCCAGTAGAGTAATTTGTTAAGGGTAATTAGAGGAATAATATAGCCCCCTTTATTCTTATCAAATTAAAATTGGCGATTATATACTTTAGCAACCAGCCCGTCATTTCGACGAAGAAGGAGGAGAAATCTATGGATGAATTGGATTAATGTACTATCTGGCCATAGATTTCTCTTCGTCGTACCTCCTCATCGAAATGACGACAAAGTTTGGTTAAAGAAATATATAATTACCTTAAAATTATAAATAATAATACTAAAAATATTAGTATTTTTGTTTTACGATGGAAGAAAAGAAACACATCAAAGGCCGTGGAGCACAGTACAACCCACATAACAAGTTCAAAAAGGACATGTATGGCCAATACCATGTCGAAGGCATCGATGAGTGGGAAGAAGAAAACAAGAAAACCATTTTCATACCTTCATTGGCCAAAACACTGGTACACAAAGTAGATAGCCCCGATGTAGGTATGGGCTACTCCGCCAATCCTTATCAAGGTTGCGAACACGGCTGTATTTACTGCTACGCGCGCAATTCGCACGAGTACTGGGACATGAGCGCCGGCTTGGATTTCGAACAAAAGATCATTGTCAAGATCAATGCCGTGCAGTTATTTAAAGCGTTTATTTCCAAAAAGAACTGGCACTTTGACCCTATCCATCTTTCCGGCAACACCGACTGCTACCAACCTGCAGAGCGAAAGTTTCAACTGACCCGACAGATCCTCCAAACGGCATTGGACTACCAACAACCCATCAGCATCATCACCAAAAACAGCCTCATCCTACGGGATATGGATATTTTGAGCGGCTTGGCTAAAGACAACCTAGTCAAAGTATTCCTGTCCGTGACCACATTGAATGAAAAAACAAGGCTAAAGTTGGAACCCCGTACGGCTACCGCCCAACAGCGATTAAAAGTCGTCGCCGAGCTAAGCGCTCACGGCATCCCCGTAGGAATCAACATGGCACCTATCGTCCCCGGACTGACAGACCATGAGATTCCGGTAGTCCTCAAAGCGGCAAAACAACATGGTGCAATCTGGGCACACTACATCATTGTACGCTTAAATGGACAAATCGGGGCGGTTTTCGAAGATTGGCTTCATGCTTCCTATCCGGATAGAGCACAAAAAATATGGCACAGCATCCAAAACTGCCACCACGGAAAGGTCAACAACTCCACTTTTGGCGAACGTATGCGGGGCGATGGTAAAATAGCTGAAATCATCCGGGACAATTTCAAGTTGCATTGCAAAAAAAACAAGTTGAATCTCATCCCATTTGAATATGGAAAACCAGACCGAAACAGAAATAAGTCTATACAGCTATCTTTGTTTTGAAATAGGAGAAAATATCTGTTAAGCCAAAACTGGCACACAAGTCCGCTCGTGTGTCTAAATAAGAAGCGTTAAAAAAATGTTAAAAATCCAGAACAGCCTATATTGGCATCGTATTTGTTACTTTTTCAGTAATTCATATTTAGGTTAATAATTGGTTTGGTTAAAAAATCCTGAGGCTCCCCGCTTCAGGATTTTTTTTGAAGCTTTCCAGTTACTTACACCTCTACGGGATAATACACCTTACCCAATACGTCCATATCATCCAGATTGATCTCCTCCTCGAAAATACCAAATACTGCTGACCCCGATCCGGACATCGCCGCATACAATGCTCCTTTTTTATAAAGCGTATGTTTGATCTTTTCCACCAAGGGATACTTTTCAAAGGTACCCAACTCAAAATCATTGACCAGATGATATTTCCATTCCTGTATTGGTAGCCGGATAGCCCTCCGCAGATCCGCGGTTGGTGTCTGGGGAGTGATGTACTGGTAAGCTTCTGCCGTCGAGATATGGATATCGGGTTTGATAAGAACTATATAATAGGCCGACAAGTCGACATGTACGGATTCAAACGTAGTACCTATACCCGAAGCAAACATGGGTTGGTTATCAATAAAAAAGGGACAATCTGCTCCCAGCTGTGTAGCGTATGCTTTCAACTCCGTATTCGAAAGCCCCAATTCGTTCATCCCGTTCAGCAGTTTCAATACATGCGCACCATCCGAAGATCCTCCCCCCAAGCCGGCTCCTATAGGAATATTTTTCAGCAGATCGATCGTGACAGGCTTTAGGTCAAAGTCTTGCTGCAAAAGACGATATGCCTTCTCACACAAATTTTGACCATCCGACGGAATGTCCAGCCCCTGCGTCCGAAAACGAAATTCTTTCGATACATTAACTTCTATCACATCGTACAGTTTTACAGGGTAAAATATGGTTTCGATGTTATGATACCCGTCCTGACGTTTTTCTGTGACCAAAAGGCCTAAATTGATCTTGGCGTTGGCAAATGTAAGCATGCTACAAGGTAATAATTATTCCATATACCTGTCAATAGGCTGAGGTGTTTTGATTTTTGGAAGAAAATGGGGCTTTTTTTGAGAAGTAGTTGATGATAAACGGGGGATTAAATTATGCATTTTTATGCGCCTCTATCGCCGGCGCAGGGCGACTTAGTTATGTGTTCGTGTTTTTTTTCATAGGCACACATGCTTTCGCTTCGCTCAGGTTGGTTTGTCCCAAAGTAAGCAAAAGACAAGACTGTGATTAATTTGTTCCAGCCGCCACGCTCCATTCCCGAAGCGTCATACAAGGTCTCTAACCCACGATCCCCTCGCGCTGGACTGTGTATGAACTTGCATACTGCAAAGTGTAAGGCCGTCAAGACAGGATCTCCACGGGCTTGCTGTCCAAATGAATCAAGGTCGGTGGAGGATAGTGCTTCTTACTCTGGCTTGCAGATAACGTATTGATGTGCAGGTAAAGCTAACCGTTGTGGACAGCGCTCGCCCATTTCACCAGCATCGGCAGGAATAGCCCTGCAACGGGAGGCTGTGTGGTGGGATGCCCCTGGCTCTGTTCAGTCCGACGTCGTGGGATGAGCTATGGGGATGTTCGGACCAAGGGCAGCAGTTGCGGGGCTATTGAGCTTGTGGATGTGCGACAAGATGCCTTGAAATGGGCCAGCACCTTGGATACTTGGGTGCCTCCAAGTATCTGGCCCGTCTGGCCAAGAAGACGGAGAGGTGGTGCGGTCGCCAAAAGATAGAACTGTATAGATTATACGCCCATTTTTCCTAACAGCAATAAAATAACATTACGGAAACAGCTTTAGAAATTTTTTCCGATCCACTTTATAAAGACGTGCAGCACGATAGGACACACCTGTCTGGCATTCGTCCAGTTCCTTCAGATATCCCAAGTTGATTATTTTTTTCCTAAAATTCCGCTTGTCCAAAGGCTCACCTAAGATAGCCTCGTACACCTGCTGCAACTGCGTCAGTGTAAATTTTTCGGAGAGCAACTCAAATGGCGTCAATGTATAAGAAAGATTCTTTTTCAGTTTTTTCAGCGCCAACCGAAGGATCTCGTTATGGTCAAAAGCCAGTTCGGGCAAATCAGTTGTTGCAAACCATTTGGCCTGTCTCATATAATTGGTCACGGGTTTGACCTTGTTTTTCACCTCATCATACCGTACAAATGCCATGTAAGCTACCGTGAGGATACGTCCTTCAGGATGTCGCTTTACCCCTGCAAATGCCGCCAATTGCTCCAGATAAATATCTTTCAATCCGGTCATTTCGTAAGTGATACGTTTCACCGCATCTTCCATTTCTTCGCCCTTCTCCACAAAAAAACCTGGCAACGCCCACCAATCCTTGTAAGGATATTCGTTCCTTTCGGTAAGTAACACTTTAAGATGACCTTCGTGAAAGGTGAAAATCACACAGTCAATGGTAAAATACGATAGCAAAACCTTGGTATTAAAGTTATTATTTCTGTAAAAACTAAGCAATAATGGGCAAAATTAGTAAAAGAAGCAAAAAAAATGATCAAAAAATTTAATAGTGTAAAAAATACACACTATATTCGTATTCCACAATTTGAACGAATCTTGAAAAGTATAAGGAAAATAGGTGTTTTTACTTCAGGAGGAGACGCTCCTGGAATGAACGCGGCCATACGGGCCGTCGTTCGTACAGCGGTATACGAAGGCTTACAAGTGACAGGTATCTATAGAGGGTACCAAGGCATGATAGAGGCTGACTTTGTTGAGATGAATCGTAGATCCGTCAGCTCTATCATTCAAAAGGGCGGTACCATATTGAAATCTGCACGGTGTCCCGAGTTTAGGACCAAAGAAGGCCGACAACAGGCCTACGACAATATACTCCGCCAAGGGATTGATGCCCTAGTGGCTATAGGCGGCGACGGAACCTTTACCGGAGCAGATCTTTTCTCCACAGAGTTTGACGTTCCCGTCATGTGTATCCCTGGCACGATCGACAATGATCTGTATGGATCGGACTATACATTGGGATATGATACAGCCAACAATACAGTCATCGAAGCCATCGACAAGATCAGGGATACAGCTTCTTCTCACAGCCGGGTATTTTTTGTCGAGGTCATGGGGCGAGACTCAGGTTGTATCGCACTGAATGCCGGTGTGGGAGGTGGAGCCGAATCCATCTTGCTACCCGAAATAGATTCGGGCATAGAAGGACTGATCGAAGAACTTTCTTTGGCCAGAGAGAGACAGAAAAGCTCGATGATCGTCATCGTGGCCGAAGGCGACAAAAACGGGGGTGCATACAACGTCGCCAAGGCTGTGAAAGAAAAATTTGAGTATTTTGACGTAAAAGTTAGTATATTAGGACATTTGCAGCGCGGAGGCGCCCCCAGTAGCTTTGATCGGGTACTTGCGACCAGAATGGGCTACAAAGCTGTCAAAGAATTGCTAAAAGGCAATAACCGCTCTACTGTAGGTCTCCGTGGGACGGAGATCATAACTACTCCGCTGGAAGAAGCGCTCTCCAACAAGGAATTCAAATTGGATGAAGAATTATTGGAAATTGCCAATATAATGAACAAGTAACAGATGATTTTAGTTATTTTCACAGGATCTCGATACGCCGACTGGCGGTTGGCCGAAAAAGGAAGGGTACTGCACGGTTTCAGGACTGCCGGTATCAATTCGTATATCCAGGATGAAAATTTCATCAATCAGTTATTAAATAAAAACACGGAATTGCTCTACAATGCCGAAAAGATCAAACGTATCTTTTTCTTCGGTGCGGGAGCTTCTTCCAAAGAAAGACAAGAAAAAATAGCCAAGGTATTCTCTTCGTTTTTCAAAAATGCCAGAGTCAAGATTTCCCACGATCTGGTAGCCTCAGCACTCTCTACTTTTGGAGATGAGAAAGGCATAATAGGTATTATAGGGTCTGGATCCAATGCTGCCTATTACACAGGCAGAAAGATCGTCGACAACAATTACGGATTGGGCTATATCCTGGCCGACGAGGGTTCTACCAATTGGCTGGCCCGAATGATGCTGAAAGATCTGCTCACGGACGCCATGCCCTCCGGCATCAAGGAAAAACTACTGGAAAAGCACCCTATCGATAGAAAACTCATTCTCGAACGTGTGTACAATAGCCCTAACCCCAATATCTTTTTGACCTCTCTGGCCGATTTTATTTTCGACAACAAAAGCGACCCTTACATTGCAGCATTGGTCAAGAGAGGGCTTAATCTGTTTGTAGACACGTACCTTCTCCCCTTGGCAGATCAATACCCCGATTCAACCATAAACTTTACCGGATCGGTAGCCCACAATTTTCCCGATTATTTGAGAGAGATCGGAAGCGAAAATGGTCTGCACATCGAGACAATCATCCGAGAACCCATACAGAACTTAATAAAATATTATATAAATAAAAATTAGTAAAATGAAAATTGGAATTAATGGATTTGGTCGTATTGGCCGACTAGCATTTAGAGCAGCAGTAAAACGTCAGGACATCGAAGTTGTCGGGATCAACGACTTGGTAGAGCCGGATTATATGGCATACATGTTAAAATATGACTCTACACATGGTCAATTTGACGGTACTGTCGAAGTAAAAGACGGCAATCTCGTCGTCAATGGAAAAACAATCCGTGTCACAGCCGAAAAAGATCCTGCAAACTTGAAGTGGAATGAAGTAGGTGCTGAGGTGATCATCGAATCAACAGGCCTTTTCTTGACACAAGAAACCGCACAGAAACACATTGAAGCCGGTGCAAAAAAAGTCATCATGTCTGCACCGGCAAAAGACGACACCCCTACTTTTGTCATCGGTGTCAACCACAACGAACTAAAAGCTGACCAACATATCGTGTCCAACGCTTCATGTACGACAAACTGCCTAGCACCTATAGCTAAAGTATTGAACGATAAATTTGGTATCGTCGAAGGACTGATGACTACCGTACACGCTGTGACAGCTACACAAAAAACAGTAGATGGCCCTTCCGTAAAGGATTGGAGAGGTGGACGCGGTGCTTACCAAAATATCATTCCATCATCTACAGGAGCAGCCAAAGCTGTAGGATTGGTATTGCCGGCACTAAAAGGAAAATTGACAGGTATGTCTTTCCGTGTACCGACAGCCGACGTATCTGTAGTAGACCTGACGGTACGTTTGGAAAAAAGTGCTTCGTACGAAACCATCAAAGCCGCGATGAAAGAAGCTTCGGAAGGCGAGCTGAAAGGTATATTGGGCTATACAGAGGATGATGTCGTATCGACAGATTTCTTAGGCGACGCGCGCACTTCTATCTTTGATGCCAAAGCCGGAATCTCATTGAATGACAACTTTGCCAAAGTGGTTTCTTGGTATGACAACGAATGGGGTTATTCCAACAAAATCATTGACCTTGCACAAGCAGTAGGCAAGTTTATTTAATAAACAAAGAGTCCCGAAAATTCGGGACTCTTTGTTTATTAATAATTCTGATGTATATACGTGACGATACGTGCCAATTCACGACGTACCACCGAAGCAGGTAGCACGAAATTATTGTTCAGAAAAGAAAATGCAAACCGCCGTCCCGACTTGGTGAGCAGATATCCCGATTGGCAATAGACTGAACTTAGTGTACCTGTCTTTGCCCATACATAAGGACCACTTTTATCTACTGTATAGGTCCGTTTGAGCGTTCCATCCACACCTCCTGCCGGAAAGAACATCCGCAATAGATACTCATCCCCAATTTCCTTTTCCAGCGTAAGCAATAGCGAGATCATACTATTTGGGGTGACCTTATTGTAAGTAGATAGACCACTGCCGTCAAAGAGACGGATCGAATCATTAAATTGGGCATAATACTGCTCATTCATTTCGTAGCGTAGCGAATCCGTCAAAAACGCATGAAATCGTTGGTGAGCAGCAACCATCGTCAGATGTTCGGCCAAAAAATTATCACTCGGCAACATCATCTCCCGAAGGACCCTATTTTTGGGAACAGAATATAAGGTCTTCACATCATCGGGTCGCAGATAGGAAGGCAACAGGACCACTTCCCTACCCAACGTGTCCGAAAGCAACTGTACAAACAGTGAATCTGACCAAAGGAAAGGCTTACGCGTTCTATAACTTTTGGGTATATTGGCATTGGATAGCTCAAATACATTGCTCCCTATCTGCCTGTCGATCGCAAAATGCCGGGTTGAAAACTTCCGCATAGCAAGAGCATGTTCGAAATAGCTTGGCATGGCCTTTATGCGACCTTCATCACTCCTAAAATACACCAGGTTACCATATATTGGAAAAGGAACGATATCCGTCTGATAATCATACTTGTAGTCCTCTATCGCCCAACCATTCCTGTAGCTCCCATCCACATTATCTTGTGGTACATAGTAGAGTGTTTTATCCGAATATTTCAAGAAATCATACACACGGCGATTGTCTAGCTTGGGGTGTAGGAATGTAGGATCTCCTGTTCCCCAAAATATCAGTGAGTCTCCCCTTTCCACGTATTCGATTCCCGGAATAGAATCACCAATATGCTTGAGCGCCGTAAACAAAGTAAAGACCTTCGTATTCGATGCCGGAGTAAAGTATCTATCGGCATTTCGCCCATAGACCATGCGGTTACTATCCAGGTCATAGAGATTGAATCCGTAATAATGTTTGTTGAGGATAGAAGACTGTACAAGCTCCTTGTCCAAAGCTTCAAACTCCTGTCCAAAAGAATTCCCTGACCATAAAAACAGAAAAGCCAATAAGACGATATAAGGAATACGTAACATCCGACCAAAGTAAGAAAATAATTAAATAAACCTATAAGGTTTTTGAAACGTCATAGCCTTCAGCTTTGCCATTGAAAAGCTAAACACGCTAAAGCTAATAACCCCAATGGTGTCACGCTACTTATCCCAAAACGTACCTGTAACTTTGATTTCCTCCTCCTTATCGTTGATCAATTGCGTCAATTCCCTAACCAAAGCTCCGTGTTTTGCTGCCACATTGTACTTCTCTGAGGGATCCGTATCCAAATCAAAAAGCAAAGGTAATGTCCCGTTAAAGTAATCTATAGCCAACTGGCTATAGGTTTTGACATGCAGTTTCCATTTCCCTTTACGCACGGCAAACAATTCATGGTTCACGCCAAAATAAAAGAACACTTCCCTTCCCTTGCCTTTATTCACAAACAAATTATCCAAAGGTTGTCCGTCAATAGGGTTTTCATACGATGTAGTACCGACGATGGACAGTACAGAAGGCAACATATCCAAAGCCGTCAACACTTCATTGACAACCGTCCCTTTGGGCAAGGATTGATGCCCCCATACTATAAAGGGTTCACGCATACCGCCTTCCCAAGTGCTTCCCTTACCGTCTCTAAACAATCCCGCCGAACCTCCCTGTTCATTTTTCCTAAGCCAAGGCCCATTATCCGAAGTAAAGATCAGATACGTATTCTTATCCAACTTTTCCTTCTTCAAAAAAGACATCAGCTCACCTACATAATGATCCAGTTCTTCGATCACATCTCCATATTTTCCCCTTTTGGATTTACCTTCAAATTCCTTCCCCGGAAATAAGGGTGTATGAGGCATGGCATAAGGTAAGTACACGAAAAAAGGAGATTTTTTATTACGTTTGATATAGTCTATGGCCTTTTCCGTATACAACTTAGTCAACTTGGACTGATCCGGGTTCAGTTCCAATGTATCTGTTCCATGCAATAGGGCAATAGGTGGATGTCTCGGTGGAATCATATCATTGCTGTAGGGCAGACCAAGATACTCATCAAACCCATTAGCAAGAGGGAGATAAGAAGTTTTGGTAGAGCCCAAATGCCATTTTCCAAATATAGCAGTCTTATACCCAAGCGCCTTAAGGTATTCAGGCAATAGTTTTTCTTTAGTATGTACACCTCTATGGTCCTTAGGGGAAAGCACCCATTTAAAGCCGGCACGTGGCGGATACTTTCCGGTCAACAGCGCATATCTGCTGGCTGTACAAGCAGGAGATGCCGAATAGTAATTCGTAAAGCGCACCCCTTCACTCGCCATCCTGTCTAAATTTGGTGTCCGAATATTTGGATGTCCATGGACACTCAAATCCCCATACCCCATATCATCTGCATAGACGATAATGAAGTTAGGCTTACTCTGTGCAAAAAGGCTTACCGCCAAAAACTGCAACAAGAAAATATACAGGTATGGTTTCATAACGTTGACAAAACAATAAAGGTCATAAAGCTAACCGAAAATAGCACAATATACCGAAAAATCAAAAATAAACAGTCACTTGCAAAAACTATTGAGTGAAGCGTTTGTTACATTCCACATCTCGACAATAAACCGTATCTTTGCGCCATGATTAATGTATCCAATCTATCGCTTCGTTTCGGTAAACGTGTACTGTTCGAAGATGTCAATCTGAAATTTACGCCCGGCAATTGTTATGGTATCATCGGAGCCAACGGTGCAGGCAAATCTACATTTTTGAAAATTGTCTCTGGAGAAATAGACCCCAGTACCGGTTCGGTATCCTTCACACCGGGAGAACGCATGTCCGTATTGAAACAAAACCACTACGAATTTGATGAGTTCTCGGTTATTGAAACCGTCATGATGGGCAATCAGGAGCTGTACAAAGTCATGAAAGAAAAAGACGCCATCTATATGAAGGAAGATTTTTCCGATGCAGATGGTGAACGTGCAGGAGAGCTGGAAAGTATTTTTGCCGAAATGGATGGATGGAATGCGGAGAGCAATGCCGCTACTCTATTGAGCAACCTGGGTATACAGGAAGAACTGCATTACAAGTTGGTCCAAGAATTGGACGGTAACGAGAAAGTCCGTGTCCTCTTGGCACAAGCACTTTTCGGAAATCCCGACATCCTTATTCTCGATGAGCCTACCAACGATTTGGATATAAACACGATTGCCTGGCTGGAAGATTTCCTGGCCAGCTACGAAGCCATTGTATTGGTCGTCTCCCACGACCGTCATTTCTTGGACTCGGTCTGTACACATATCGTAGACATAGACTTCAGTAAGATGACCATATACACCGGAAACTATACTTTCTGGTATGAGTCATCCCAACTGGCGTTGAAACAACGTACCGACCAGAACAAAAAGATGGAGGACAAGGTCAAGGAGTTGCAAGAATTTATCCGCCGCTTCTCGGCCAATGCTTCCAAGTCCAAACAGGCTACATCTCGAAAGAAAGCCCTCGACAAGATCAATATTGAAGAAATCAAACCATCCAACCGTAAATATCCAGCCATCATGTTCAATCAGATGGATCGGGAACCGGGTGATCAGATTTTACATGTAGAAGGTCTGGGCAAAACGGTAAACGGCGAGGTTTATTTCAAGGATATTACCTTTATGATCAACAAAGGGGATAAGATCGCTGTACTTGCACCCAATAACCTGGTCACCACAGCTTTTTATGATATCATCACAGGACGTGATACAGATTATTCGGGCAACTACAAGTGGGGAATCACGATCACGCCAACCGATATGCCGATCGACAACTCTTCTTATTTCGAAGGCAACAGCGAAAATCTCGTGGACTGGTTGAGAAATTACACGTCCAAACCGGAAGCAGATGAGCAGTTCATTCGTGGATTTTTGGGAAAAATGTTATTTTCGGGTGAAGAAGTCATGAAAAAAGTATCTGTACTATCCGGTGGAGAAAAGATGCGTTGTATGTTTTCAAAAATGATGTTGCAAGGAGCCAACTTCTTGATTTTTGACGAACCGACCAACCACTTGGATCTGGAATCCATCACCGCTTTGAACAACGGCATGAAAGATTTCCGCGGTTCTATCCTGTTTACCTCGCGTGACCACGAGTTGACCGAAACCGTTGCCAATCGCATTATTGAATTGACACCAAACGGTATCATCGATAAGCTGATGACCTACGACGAGTATATCAATTCAGATGTTGTCACGGCACAACGTGAAGAGATGTACAGGACAAAGTAATACAATTCAAACCTATAAGGTTCTTGAAAACCTTATAGGTTTATTATACGGAATACCATGAAATTCGGAAAAGTAGACGATCCTTCGCAGATTGATTTCAGCATACCGCCGACCGCACCGGAAACGCTAGCTCTGCTGCGCAAGCACAAGAGCGACAGACCTATGGAAGTCTATGTGGGCTGCGCCAAATGGAACAAAACCGATCTCAAAGGTTTCTATCCCAGAGGTACCAAGGACGAATTGGCTTACTATTCCCGACAATTCAATGCCATTGAGCTGAATGCCACATTCTACAATTCGCCCTCCAAACAACAGGTAGAAACATGGAAATCGAAAACACCGGCAGATTTCAAGTTTTTCCCCAAGATACCACAATCCATCAGCCACTATAGCCGATTGCTGAATACAGAGGAACGGGTCAAGGAATTCGTGGACGCCACTTCCTTGTTTGACGAACAGTTGGGTATGGCCTTTCTGCAAATGATCGACAATTTCAAACCGAACAATTTTGATCGCCTGGAAAATTTCCTAACAGCCTTCCCCAAAGGTTATCCATTGGCCGTAGAGGTACGCAACGAAGAATGGTTTTCCAATATCGAAATTGCTGAAAAGTACTATAAATTACTAGAAGACACCGATAAAACCAATGTACTCGTAGACACCGCCGGACGTAGGGATATGATGCACATGCGGTTGACGACACCCACAGCCTTCATCCGCTACGTCGGTGCAAACCACCCTTCGGACTATACACGGCTCGAAGATTGGATAGATACAATTATCGAGTGGAAAGAAGCCGGATTGCAACAACTGTATTTCTTCATCCATCAAAATGTAGAAGTCGAATCTCCTCTCCTCGCCGCTTACTTTATCGAGCGGCTGAACAAAGCTATCGGCACCAATCTGCACATTCCGCAGAAACCCGATTCAGGAAAAGCACCTACATTGTTTTAATAAGATATATCCGTAGAGACGCAATGCATTGTGTCTCTACCAAAACTGTTCCCCCTTCCTAATCCCACAAAAACAAAACCTTTTCCCACTTTCTTTGTTTTATACATACCTAGCAAAATATACAGTAAACAGCTATCTAAACCGTTTACTTATCTTGTATTTTCAAACTGTATGCGTAATAAAAGAACAATAATAATCTCAAACCGACTCCCTGTCCGTATTGAACGGCACGAACAAGAACTACATTTTATCCCAAGCGAAGGAGGTCTGGCCACCGGCCTCGGTTCCATCTACCGGCAAGAAGGCAACATATGGATAGGCTGGCCAGGCTTCGTGGCCCAAAACGAACAAGAAGAGGCTCTCGTCCATCAAAAACTAAGCGAACTCAATCTGGTCCCTGTATTTCTCACCGAAGAGGAAATCCAAGGGTACTATGAGGGTTTTTCCAATGAAGTGCTGTGGCCCATCTTTCACTATCAACCCTCCTATGCCGTTTACGACAAGGACAATTGGATAGCCTATCAAAAAGTCAACGAAAAATTTGCACACGTACTCTCAAACCAGCACCCTGAAGATAAAGATGAGGTGTGGATACACGATTACCAATTGATGCTGTTGCCCCAACTCGTTCGCAAAACCCATCCCCATCTGGCTATAGGCTATTTTCAGCATATCCCCTTCCCTCCCGACGAGGTCTTTCGAAGCATCCCGTGGCGGGACGAATTGCTCAAAGGCCTTCTGGGAGCCGATCTGATTGCTTTCCATACCTACAACGACACCCAACATTTTCTCAATGCCTGTACACACATCTTAGGACTGTCCATACAAAACAACTGCCTGCACAGCAATGGCCGCAGTGTGTTCGTCGAGGTCTATCCCATGGGCATAGACTTTGACAAATTCAATGATCTGGCCCAGAGTGAAGCTGTACAGACGCGGGCCAGGGAAATCAAGGAATTCTACCGAAACCGAAAATTTATCTTGAGCATAGACCGATTGGACTACAGCAAGGGTATCATCGAACGCCTGCAAGCCTACGAAAGTCTATTGCAGGAATATCCGGACCTGCATGAACAGGTCATGCTCTATATGCTGGTCGTCCCTTCGCGTGATACTGTACCTCAGTACAAATTGCTGCGCGACGATATAGATCGTATGGTCGGACATATCAACGCTGTCTATGGAACCAATACATGGATTCCCATCGCCTATTTCTACAATTCTTTTCCGGTCGAGGAACTTTCCGCCCTCTATGTTGCCGCCGACATCTGTCTGGTCACATCGCTCCGCGACGGCATGAACCTGGTCAGCAAAGAATACATCGCCAGCAAGGCGCATAGCGCCGGCGTACTCGTCCTCAGCGAATTGGCGGGAGCATCCAAAGAGTTGTTAGGGCCTCTCCTCGTCAATCCCCATTCCATTGAGCAGATCAGGGAAGCATTGAAAACAGCCATAGAAATGCCCGAAGAGGAACAGCGTACACGCTTGAAGGATAGCCTGGATATTGTCCAAAAATTCAATATCCGACATTGGGTAAAGATATTTTTCAACCGTCTGCGAGAAATCAAAGGCATACAAAAGCAAGAAATGGCACGACAGGTTAGAGCCGAAATCCGTGAATCCATTCTACAACATTACAAAGAATCCAAAAAACGGCTGTTTTTCCTTGATTATGATGGCACATTGATCGGTTTTCACAACGATGCCGAAGCGGCCTCACCTACGGCAAACCTGTATCATACCCTCGATCTGCTGCAAGCAGATCCGGCCAATCAAATCGTCATCATCAGCGGTCGTCCACATGAGACCCTCCAACGTTGGTTTGGAGACAGGGATTATTACCTGGTGGCCGAACACGGAGCATGGACCAACTATCCCGATTTTTGCTGGCATACCAAAGACCATATCTCCACCCGTTGGAAAATCCCCGTACAGCATATCATGAACAAGTTTGCCAACCGCACCGCCGGAGCCTTTGTCGAAGAGAAAAACTATTCTCTGGCATGGCATTACCGTAAAGTACAGACCGGACTTGGCCAGTCCCGATCGCAGGAGCTTATGGATAGCTTACGCTACCTCATACCCCATCATGGCCTTCAACTATTGATGGGCAATAGAGTCATCGAAGTCAAAAACAGCGAACTCAACAAAGGCAGGGCAGCGATGGAAATCGTCAACAGCTACCATGCCGACTTCATTTTTGCCATAGGTGACGATGCGACCGACGAAGATATGTTTCAAGAACTCCCCGACACAGCCATTACCGTGAAAGTGGGCAGCAAAAAATCAGCAGCACAGTATTACGTCGAGGATCAGGAAGAAGCTCTTCTGCTGATCGAACATATCGCCAGTATCAGCAGACAGCCCGGCAACACCGAGACAACGTCCATTAATCATTAAAATCAAAAAGATGCAAACACCGAATAAACATGTCTACAACAGTGGAATTGTAGGAAACTGTGCCTATATCGCACATGTCGAAAAGAATACGAACATCAGTTGGCTGTGTTGGCCATCATTTCAGGATTCCTTTGTGTTCGGCGGACTGCTTGACAAAGGGATGGGCGGTCAGTTTTCTATTTTACCCCATACGGACATTCTGGACAGCACACAGTATTATCTGGAAAATACAAATATTCTATGCACTGTCATTGAAAGCAAGGAAGGCAGCTATCGGGTCACGGACTTTGCCCCCCGCTTCGAACAGTACGAACGCTATTTCAAACCCCTCATGCTCATCCGAAAGATAGAGCCTGTCAGCGGACATCCCCGTATCCGGGTCACATGTACACCAAAGTACCACTACGGACAGCAGGATTTTGAGAAATACCGGGGCAGCAACCACATACAATTCGAACACGGGGACGTCAAAATGCGCTTGGCTACCAATATGCCGGTGAGCCATTTCTTTGATGATATCCCCTATGTACTGAGCAGGCCTATCTACCTCGTACTCACCTACGGCAGCCCTTTTGAAGCGCCTATCGAACGAACATCGGAGGATTTTCTCGTACGCACCAAACTGTATTGGCAAAAATGGGTAAAAAATGCCTCTATACCCTCGTTTTATCAAAAAGAAGTCATCCGTTCGGCCCTGGTACTCAAACTCCATCAATATGAAGATACAGGAGCCATCATTGCCGCCAGCACCACAAGCCTGCCCGAATCTCCGGGAGCGGGGCGCAACTGGGATTACCGTTATTGCTGGTTAAGGGACAGTTACTATGTACTGACAGCTTTGAGCCATATCGGCCATTTTGAAGAAATGGAAAAATATGCTTCCTACATCGCCAACATCACGCAGACCGACACCGGAAGGCTCCAACCCCTCTACGGTATCATGGGAGAGAACACATTGACCGAAGAGATCCTGGACTATCTGCAAGGGTATCTCGGCAACCAACCGATCCGTATCGGCAACCAAGCCTACGAGCATATCCAAAACGATGTGTATGGACAGGCACTTATCGCCTTATTGCCACTATTTACCGATCATCGCTTTCGGCATCAAAACCTGTCCGTCACCAAAACCTGGACGACCTATATCCTACAAAAGATAGAAAATACCATAGACGAGAAAGATGCCGGGATATGGGAATTCCGCAATTTTGAAAACCGTCATTGCTACTCCAACCTTTTCCAGTGGGCCGGGGCTACAGCAGCACTCAAGATCGCCAGGCAGTATGGGTTTGATGATATGTTGGAAAAGGCCCGAATGCTACAACAAAAGGCCATACAGCACATCGAAAGTTGCTATGATCCCCAACGACAGGTCTACACCAATGCAACGGATAGCGACAATCTCGATGCCTCGACATTGCAGCTCATTATGATGAACTACCTGGATCCTAGCAGCGAAAAGGCAAAAAGACATCTGGAGCAATTGGAAAAAGAGCTCAAAGGCGAGCATGGACTCTTTTATCGTTATCTCCACCGTGATGATTTCGGTAAGCCCAAGGCGACCTTTTTGGTCTGCGCCTTTTGGTATGTCGAAGCATTGGCCTGTGTAGGCCGATTGAGTGAAGCACAAGATGTCTTCAAGCAACTGCTCTCCTTTGCCAACCACCTCATGCTCTTCAGCGAGGACGTCAACGAGCAGGATGGCAGCCAATGGGGCAATTTCCCGCAGGCCTACAGCCATGTCGGGTTGGTCAATGCTGCCTATCGCATTGCGATGAAACTGGATAGCCCGGTATTTTTTGAGAGCCTGTATGAATAAGGACTATATAACCTTGCGAAGTTTTCTAACACTTCGCAAGGTTATGTCTACTCCACTTTCACAAACAAATAAATTTCCCTAATTTGGAGGAGATTTGCAAAACCATGGCTAAGATTTTACTGCTTTTTCTATACATACCATTTGCTTGCGTTCCCCTCTATGCCCAACAGAAAGTAGAAGATACACAAGATTGCGAACAGGTGACCAAGACAGCCTTAGAACAGCTTGTCCCTATTTTTCAGAAAAATGATTTTGAAAACCTAGAAAGTGTTCTTAATACGATCCAAAGCACCTGCGGCGAAAATGAGCTTACCGAGCGCCTGCGTATCCTATGTACATTGATCGAGAAAAAACCAACAGATAGTATTATTGGAAATTACATCCTAAAAGGGCACAAAAACACATTGGAGGTACGGTGGAAAAGTTCAGCGGACAAAAACTATGCACAGATATATACAGAGCACAAGACTGTATTTAACTTCATTCCGTTAAGGCATACCATTGATTCACTGACCAAAATCAAGGCTCTGGCCTTATTAAACTCACCATATTACGAACTTAATGAATTGGAGAGGCCTATTGTTCTTTTATTGGCAGATCATGTAGATGAGATTTATCAAGTCCGGCACGAAAAAGTTCCAAAATCAGCCTATAGGAATAAAAGCTCCAATGGTATTAGCTTCTATGCCGGAGCCGAGTTGCCATTGACAAGTATGTACCCCCTGTTTAAGACAAGTCCTACCTTTGGCATATTCTTTTCTTCCAGACTTTCCAATCCTGTCCTTGTTGAATTAGGAATGAAAATACGCTTTAACAACAAAGAAAACAATGAATTTGAGTATTTGCTGCACAACGAAGTAGAAGTAACATCCTCTGAGTACAGTGTTAATCTAGGTGGAACGGTAGGCTACAAGGTTTTTGATAACAACAAAATTATTGTCTCTCCCAAGATAGGTCTATTTTGGGACATGACAGAAACAGGAGTAGGACGGTTAACCACAACGCATTACACGGATGAATATGGGGATCCCTACGAAGAAGAGTCCGTACAGATGTATCACATCAATACGATGCGTACTACTGTCGCTTTGGCTGCCATGCACCATCTCTCCGGAAAAACCTATATCGGATTGGAAGCAGCCTATCATTATGTCCCTTACCATTGGGATAAGCACCTCTTGACACGTATGCAATACAATTACGGCAGTCTGCAATTATTTTTTAGATTTTGAGAGAACAAGACTTCCGAAGTTTTGAAAACTTCGGAAGTATATATTAATTCGTAACTTTATAAAAACAAGCTATGAACCGTAAAAAAACAATCTCCGAGCCCTCTTATCTTCCTGTCGCTTGGGAATACCGGGAAGTCATCGAAGAAGCAATCCAAAAGGGCACCCAAGGCAAGATATTCTTTTTCAATCAGGACAATCAGGTCGATGAAGCAATCGGTATGGCCATAAAATTGGCTGAAGAAAAAAACAAAGGCGTATTTGTTGTGTTAGATACAGGAATCAAAATAAGAATCGACAGGATCATTACGTTATTTGGCAAGATAGGTGCGGCATATCACGAGTATGATGCATACGCCAATGCCTGTATGGACTGTACCGGAGGAGTTGAATAATGGATTTAAAATCAAATGAGCCATTCTGGCTGGTCAAAAACGGACTGCTACACAGCTATCCTTCCCTACACAACGACTTGACGTGCGAAGTACTGGTCGTGGGTGGGGGGATTACAGGGAGTCTCATCGCTCATCAATGCGTAAAAGACGGGTACGCGACAGTATTGATAGACAAGCGCGAAGTATGCAACGGGAGTTCGTCTGCCACCACTTCCATGTTGCAGTACGAAATAGATACACCCCTATACAAACTGATAGAGATGATTGGTGAAAAAGGGGCAGTGGCCAGTTACAATGCCTGTAGCAAAGCCATAGATGACCTGGGCAAGATTTCCAAAAAGATAAAATCCGAAGCCGGGTTTACAAAAAAGAATTCGCTGTATTATGCCGCCCGAAAAAAAGATATAACTTGGCTGAAAAAAGAATTTGAAGCACGGAAAAATGCCGGCTACGATGTGAAATGGCTGTCAGAAAATGAGATTCTTACAAAATACGATATACACGGCTCCTATGGTGGCATACTGTCCACGCAAGGCGGAAGTGTAGATGCATTTTGGCTGGCCCATGAACTGTTGCATTACAACAGAAAAAAAGGATTACACATCTTCGACAAGACTGAATTGGTCGATGTGCTCTACAAAAAAGGATATAACCAATGTACAACTGCCTCAGGAGCCATTATCAAGGCCAAAAAGATCGTGTACTGTGTAGGCTACGAAAGCGCTCTTATGATCCCGGAAAAATTTGTCAATCTATTGAGCTCATTTGCCATCGTTTCGGAAATCAACAAAAAACTATACCTACAACACAAAGATATATTGATCTGGAATACATCAGAACCTTATCTCTATATGCGTACGACAGACGACGGACGCTTTTTGATCGGAGGCGAAGACGAGGAATTTCAAAACCCTCCAAAACGGGATGAGATGATCGGCAAAAAAGAACAAAAACTAAAAACAGCTTTTCACAAGATATTCCCCGACAAAGAGTTCCATGCTGACTTTGCCTGGGCAGGCACTTTTGGCGAAACTAAAGACGGACTCCCATATATCGGCGAGCACAAGGATTTCAAGAACTCCTATTTCGTATGTGGCTTTGGGGGCAACGGCATCACCTTTTCTGTCACAGGAATGGAAATGGTCTCAAAATGGCTACAAGGCAAAAAACACCCGCTTTCCGAATACTTCAGGTTTGGAAGATAGATTACAAAAGAAGGCCCGACAGGATTCTCAAATCCTGTCGGGCATCTCCTTCAATCATCTTATTTTTTACCAATAAATGGTATACAGCGCTGTCACGATAATGATAACGACCGCTGACCCAATAATAAATGCCGGATGAGCCTTGAACATTTTCGAATCGACTTCCAATCCATTAGGCACTACTCCTCTTGCATTGTCGATCTTACTGATGATGACCATACCGATGACACACAGCAAGAAAACAATCGCCATACGATCTATAAAAGGAATTTCGTACACACCCTGCGCATTAGGTACGGCAAAATTGATAGCCGACAAGAATTCCAGATCCATCAATTGACCTGAAAATTTCAACACGACAGAAAATATAAAACCACCGACGGTCGCAAAAAGAGCGGCATTGGATGTCGTCTTTTTCCAGAAGAAACCGAGCAAAAACATCGCAAAGATACCCGGTGAAACAAATCCCGTGTACTCCTGTATGTATTGGAAGCCCTGCTTGCCCTCACCCATCAGTGCATCTCCTACGATCAGCGCCAATAATGTCCCCAGCAACAGGGATACGACGACCGTGACTTTACCCACATTGACCAGTCGGGTCTCGCTGGCATTCTTATTGAAAGCCTTTTGATAGATATCCAATGTAAATATCGTAGCGATACTATTGGCCTTACCCGCAAGCGAAGCGACGATAGCCGCTGTCAATGCTGCAAATGACAAACCTTTCAATCCGGTAGGCAATAAGGTCAGCAGAGCCGGATAAGCCTTGTTTGGATCCTGCACACCTGCACTCGTCAACAGACTGTCGGCACTGATCGCTCCCATATCATTCTTGATAATGTAATACACCGCAATACCGGGTATCACGACGATCAATGGCATCAAGAGCTTTAGGAAAGCAGCAAACAATAAACCATTACGAGCTGTAGGGAGGGATGCCCCCAATGCACGCTGTGTGATATATTGATTACATCCCCAATAACTCAGGTTGGCGATCCAAAGCCCACCGATCAATACACTCAGCCCCGGAAGATCCATATAATTCTTATTGTCGGGCTCAAAAATCATATCAAAGTGTTCCGATGCCCCTTTTTGCAGATTGTTAAACCCGGCCCAAAGTCCATTCCCTTCGGAAATAATATCCAAAGCAATGTACACTGCCACAAGTCCACCAATGATCAATACCAACACCTGGATGACATCCGTATAACCGATTACCTTCATCCCTCCGAGCGTGATGAAAATCGCAAATATAGACAACAAGATAATACATGTACCGATACTGATCCCCGATATGCCACTGATGGCCACCGCACCCAGGTACAGGATAGACATTAGATTGACCACAATATACAGCGCCAACCAAAATATAGCCATGATCATGGCGACGGTCCCGTTATAACGCTGATTCAAAAACTGCGGCATCGTGAAGATCTTGTTCTTGAGATAGACGGGCATAAAGAAGATAGCCACGATAATCAATGTAATCGCTGCCATCCATTCGTAGGCCGCTATGGCCAGCCCCATCTGATAGCCCGATCCGCTCATCCCGATAAACTGCTCGGCCGAAATATTGGAAGCGATCAGCGAAGCCCCGATAGCCCACCAAGTCAACGATCCTTCCGCCAAAAAATAGTCCTTCGAATCGACCTGTGCAGCCTTCTTACGGTAGTAGATATACAAACCATAAGCGACAACAATAATGAAGTACAATCCGAAAACAATAAAGTCTTTTGTTGTTAGAAAACTGTTCATATAATAACACTGAGTTTATAATTGGGATAAATGTAAGAAACAGAAATGAATAATTGTTATAATTACACTTATTTTTTGGAAAAAGTTTAAAAAGCATTCAAAAAGCCATCGGATCCGGAATACGACCCGATGACTTTTTGCTCTTAAAAAGTTATTCTCCACTTTCTTTGGCGGCCAGATACCGTTCAGCCTCCAATGCGGCCATACAACCCGTACCTGCTGCCGTGACTGCCTGGCGATACACATTGTCCTGCACATCCCCGCAGGCGAAAACACCGGGGATATTCGTTGCCGTCACATTCGGCTTTGTAATCAGGTATCCCGTTTCATCCATATCCAATATACCTTTGAACAGTTCGGTATTCGGCGTATGACCTATGGCCACGAAGAAACCTGTGATATCCAACACGTTCTCTTCCTGCGTCTTGTTGTTCTTTACGCGTACACCGGTCACGACCTGTCCATCACCTAGGATTTCCTGTGTTTCGGTATTATAATGGATTTCGATATTGGGTGTGTTCAGCACACGGTGTATCATAGCTTTGGAAGCGCGGAATTCATCCCGACGAACGAGCATATGCACCTTATTACACAATTTGGCAAGATATGTCGCCTCTTCAGCAGCTGTGTCTCCAGCTCCGACAATAGCGACGTCCTGCCCTTTGAAAAAGAAGCCATCACACACGGCACAGGCAGATACCCCAAAGCCATTGTATTTCTCCTCCGATTCCAAGCCAAGCCATTTGGCCGTAGCACCTGTCGCGATGATGACCGTATCCGCCGTCACAGTCTTCGTACCGTCGATCACGACCGTATGTATTTCCCCATCCTTCGAAAAGTCTACTTTAGTGGCATAACCAAAACGAACTTCAGTACCGAAACGTTCGGCCTGGGCACGAAAATCTTCCATCATCACCGGACCTGTAATGCCTTGCGGGTATCCCGGAAAATTATCTACTTCTGTGGTTTGTGTCAATTGACCTCCGGGAACGATCCCTGTATAAACAACAGGCTTGAGATCAGCCCGTGCCGCATAAATCGCTGCTGTATAGCCTGCTGGACCAGACCCTATGATCAAACACTTTAAATGTTCTATTTCTTGTTCTGCATTCATATCTCTTTGGTGACGTATTTTTATTTTCCGAATTTAGATTGTAAGTCTTTCAGCATATCCACCGTAATGGGCTTGGCTGGTTCCTTTTTTTGTGCCTTTTCCGTCCGCTGTACAGGAACGGTTGTCACAGGCTTATTTTCCTTTTTACCGTCCCGAAACTGCTTCCACAGATTTTCCAACACCTTTTTGGTGTACAACGGAAAATCCCCGTTCTGCATCCATGCATAGTAACTGGGCTCCACTTCAAACACTTCGGAGACAGGTCTCCCCTTGTGTTTACCAAAATTGATGACCACCCGCCCATCCTCATTGTACACCAGCCTACCCGCAAAATCTACGGGCTTGGATAAGTTGGTAAAATCGTGCAAGGCCTGTACATCATTGACAACAGGGTAAGATACCTCCCCGTGTTTGTCTTCGAAAGGTGCACCTTCATATTTGACCAATTGGGCTTTCAGCACCTCGTAGGTCGCACGCACATCCGCCTCGGCCTGATGCGCATTGTCCAGATTTTTGTCGCAATAAAAACGATAAGCTGCCTTCAATGTACGTTGTTCCATTTGATGGAATATATTCTGCACGTCGATAAACGAACGTCCCTCCAACGAAAAGTTCACACCTGCCCGTAGAAATTCTTCCATGAGCATAGGTACATCAAACTTGTTGGAATTGTAGCCGGCTAAATCCGCATCTTCTAAAAAGAGTGCAACTTCTTCAGCCAGATCCTTGAACGTCGGGGCGTCTTTAATATCCTCGTCGTAGATCCCATGAAACATGGAAGACTCCGGAGGAATAGGTCTTCCGGGGTTGACTTTCTTATTATAGACCTGCTCCGAACCATCCGGCATCACTTTCAGGATCGCGATCTCTACGATATTGTCCACAGCTACATTCACACCTGTCGTCTCCAGGTCGAAAAAAGCCAATGGTCTTTTGAGTTGTAATTTCATGGGGTAATAATAACCAGAATATTTAAGCCGCTAATCTACGAATAAGCTTCCGTAACACCATGAAAACAATGTAAAATATTAGAGGAATCGGCTCTTAATTTCTGACAAGAAGAAATGGACGTATAACCTATACAGTTCTATCTTTTGGCGACCGCACCACCTCTCCGTCTTCTTGGCCAGACTGGCCAGGTACTTGGAAGCACCCAAGTACCCAAGGTGCTTGCCCATTTCAAGGCATCCTGTCCCACAATTCCAACGCTCAATAGCCCTGCAACTGCTGCCCTTGGTTTTGTCTCCCTAGGGCTTTTGCCCTCAATCCCATCGACAAAACTGAACGGAGCCAGGGGCATCCCGCCGCATAGCCTCCCGTTGCAGGGCTATTCCTGCCGATGCTGGTGAAATGGGCGGGCGCTATCCACAAAAGTTAACTTTACCTGCACATCAATACGTTGTCTGCAAGCCAGAGTAAGAAGCACTAACCTCCACCGACCTTGATTCATTTGGACAACAAGCCCGTGGAGATCCCGTCTTGACGGCCTTACACTTTGCAGTATGCAAGCCATACACAGTCCAGAGCGGAGGGTTGTGTGTCGGAGACCTTGTATGGCGCTTCGGGAGTGGAGCGTGGCGGCTGGAACAAATTAATCACAGTCTTGTCTTTTGCTTACTTTGGGACAAGCCAAAGTAAGTCGCCCTGCGCCGGCGATAGAGGCGCATAAAATAAATCTCCATTTAATTTAGACCATTGCCCTGTCAAAAATGTGCAACATGCATCTTAAAGCCTACTAAGGTTTCCAAAAACTATAAGTTTAATACTCCACAGAAATAATCGAGGACAAAGGAATTAACACACCATTCTTAATCTGTATATATTTATCCGTCAAAGACCACACCGTCGTTTCTACCCGCTTAGGGCCATCGTCTGTTTGGAAAACGATGCAGACTTTTGCCTTAAATTCATTACCCAAACGCTGGGCATCATATAATTTGTTGCTGAGCTCTTCTGCTCTGTTACGCTCAGCGGCCACTATCTTGTAATTGCTTATACTTTCTTTTTCTATCAACGTACCTATCATATTTTTTCACTTATTTGAATCAGACAAATATTTATTTATATAGGTAAATATAAGCAATAAAACTTCCAAAACCAGCTTTGCTTCAAAATCTTTACACAGGGTCAGTGTGCCCTCACTCAGATGTGTGGCTTGCCTTCAACTATTCCAATCCACTCACCCCACCCGACACGACAAGCTTCATCGCATCCGTAGCGGACATGTTCAGTCTGGACACTTTTGAAGTATGGACGACTACCACCTGCCCGGCAAAGGAATACGAATAAGGAAAGTAAACAACCACTTCATCCGAAAGCCCTATTTTGCTGAGATCCCGTTGGGTAAGGAATCCTATTTTTTTCAAACCTGTCTCATTGACGACTACCAATACCGGCTCGTTGAACTTCTTGGCATCACCGACAAAAGCTTCCGTAAAATCCTTGATAGAAGAATATAAGGTATTGAACAACGGTATTTTGTTGATGGTACGACTCAGCCAATTCTTGATCGGTTCGGTCACGAGCGTCGTAAAGACCAATCCCACAAGGATCAGTATCACCAATACCGTGAGGATACCAATACCCGGAATATAAAGGGGATGCCCTTGCTCGTCCTGTAAAAAGTGCTGCGTAATATTAAGCGCATTATCCAAAGACGCCACAATCCAAATGATCAAAAAAACCGCACCTGCTACAGGCACTACAACCAATGTACCTTTGATCAGGTAATACAACAATTTTTGTACTATTCGCTTCAACATATCACTCGTAATAATAAACTCTTTTCACCCGGGACGAAATCCCGGTCAACAATTCATAAGGTATAGTACCTATATCTTTTGCCGCCTGCACAATATCCGGAAAAACCACGACCTCCTGCCCTTCCACGACATCGATATCCGTCACATCCAGCATACACATATCCATACAGACATTACCCACCGTAGACACTATATGTCCCCCTATAGCCATTTTGCCGACACCATTTCCTAATCTTCTGTCGTAGCCGTCCGCATAGCCGATCTTTACGGTTGCAATCTTGCTCTGCCTATGTAAAATTCCACTTCGGTCATAGCCCACCGTTTCGCCTGCGGGTAGATGTCTAAGTTGGGTGACAGTGGTCTTCAACATCCCCACTTCCTGTAAACCCAAACCCTTGCCACTCGTATCTATCCCATATAGACCGATACCCAACCGAACCATGTCCATGTGGTCAGCGGGACGGTGCACGATCCCATTCGTATTGCATATATGCTTGACAACGGTATAATCCAATGCTTTTTCCAATTGATCGGCTTCCTGCCGAAACAGATTGACCTGCCTATCCGTAAAGTCATCAAAATCCTTATTGCCCGCACCCACAAGATGCGAAAAAACAGATTTGACCTTGACCCTTAGTGTACTTTTCAAGATAGTACATGCTTCTTCCCATTCTTCCGGCATAAAACCTAGCCGGTGCATGCCTGTATCCAATTTGATATGCACCGGATAATCATCGACGGATCGATCATCCAAAAAGGCTATAAAAGCCCGAAGGATCCGTAGGGAATAAATCTCCGGCTCTAACCGAAAGCTCAACAGGTCTTCGAAAGTGTCCTCATGCGGGCTCAGCACCATGATGGGCAAGCGAATACCTCCTTGTCTCAACTCTACGCCTTCATCCACAAAAGCTACCGTAAGGTAATCCACCTTGTTGAACTGTAAAATATTGGCTACCTCAAAACTGCCGCTACCGTACGAAAAAGCCTTGACCATAGCCATCAGCTTCGTGCCTGAAGGTATCCGTTGTCGATATTGCAGTAAATTATACTCAATAGATTTTAGGTTGATTTCCAGCACAGTATCATGTGTCTTCTGTACTAAAAGTTGACCCAATCGTTCCAACCCAAATTTTCTTGCCCCTTTGATCAGTATCGTTTCATGCGCAAAGTCCAAGGCCGAAAGAGCAGATAAAATATCTTCTGTATGGGTGAAGGAATGTACCTTAGCGTGCAGATCCCCGGCAATCTGTTGAATAGATTCTCCCACCAATATGATTTTTTGAAAGGATACGGCATTCAGTAAAGATACCAACTTCGATTTAAACTTATCATTCCATTTCGAGCCTATAAAATCTGTAATTATCAGAGATTTATAGGGATGTTGATTTTGTTGCTGTACAAAATCCAATGCTATCTGTAGAGATACCAGATCATTGGAATAGCTGTCATCGATAATACTGCAATCGTTCTTTCCTTTTTTCAGTTGAAGGCGCATTTCCAAAGGTCGTAGACCAGCGATACGTTCCTGTATCATAGATATTGCATACCCCAATGCCGACAAGACCGTGACGCAGGTCAGCACATTGTCTACCGACGCCTTGTCTATAAAAGGTATGGTCAATGTATGCGACACACCTTCTACACGAATATGTGCGAGGGTATGGTTGGCCTGCGGTTCGAGGCTTTGTACATACACCTTGTCCTCCGGAGACTGTCCCCAAAGATAACAGCGCTCATCCAAAAAACCCGACATGACTGCGTCGGATGGTGCAACGATCGTGTGTGCATATTCAAAAAGCTGCCACTTCTCTGCAAATTTCTGCTCTTTGGAGTCAAAGCCATCAGCATGGGCTGTTCCGAGCGAGGTCAGGACACCGATAGTCGGACGGATCATTTGGGTCAAACGTTCCATTTCGCCCGAAGTACTTATCCCGGCCTCAACCAAGGCTATCTCATGCTCCTGCTGGATTTCCCACAGAGCCAGGGCAACGCCCAATTGCGAATTGTAGCTTTTGGGACTTTGATAGCATCGCCGATCGACCGACAGCAATTGGTGAAGCCATTCCTTGACAATGGTTTTGCCATTGCTTCCCGTGATACCTACCACCGGAATCATAAATTGCTCTCGATGGAAAGCAGCCAGCTTTTGAAGGGCAACCAACGTATCTTCTACCCATATAAAATTGGCCCCTACATACGTATCGGCATCCAATCCCCTATCGGACACCACAAAGTTTCGCACACCTTTACGATAAGCATCTTCGATAAATAGATGACCGTCCCGCAATCCCTTGAGTGCAAAAAACAAACTTTTTTCTCCCTGCCGTACCTTTCGTGAGTCGTACTCCAACTGCTGTATCTCCGATTTGGGATCGGAAACAGACACTTTGACGGAGGTTAGAACTTCAAGAATGGAACTAGTCGTGTACATAAGAGTAATTAGCAACAAATGTCATCAATATTTTTAATAAGTGCATGTTTTTTTGAACTTTTGTGTACTAATACACAACAAAAACTAAAACCACATAGACACATAGGAATATCTGAATTTTTAACGTCCAAAAGAATAATTTAGATAGGATAGACAGAAAATGAATTTTCCGTCATAGCATTATGGCAAATATGTATGTGTGACTACTGCAATGCCTTGGCATCTTAAAAATATAGATAAGAAAAAAGCTATGTTCCTATGTGGTTATTATGTACTAAAAATTTTGTACAATGGAAGAGCAAAGCAACAGCAAGAGAACCTATACACCTAGACAAGCCAAACTCAAGGCAGAAAGCTACTGTGCCTACCAAGAACGGTCCCAACAGGAGATACGCGACAAACTGTATGCTTGGGGACTGCACCACGATGACGTGGAAAATATCATTTCCGAACTCATTCTCGACAATTTTCTCAATGAAGAGCGTTTTGCCAAAGCCTATGCACAGGGCAAGCTGCGCATGAAAGGTTGGGGCAAGGTCAAGATCAAACACCATCTCAAAGGCAAGAGAGTATCCGAACCGTTGATCAGGATAGCCTTAAATAATATCGATCCGGACGAATACATGCAGATCTTTGAAGACAACATGGCAAAAAAGGCGGGCAAGGACATTTCGAAATTGACTGTTATGGAGAAAAACAAGCTCATTCGTCACTTGTTGAGCAAAGGGTTTGAAAGTGAATTGGTCTATGGACGGGTTTTGGGCGGTTTTCACAATTTGCAGCAAAAGTTGTAACTTCCAAAAAAATTGAGATTGAGCCGCATGCTGTCCTATATGAAGTTATATTGTCTATTTGTCTTATTTTGTGTACAAGCGACCCTTATTCCTCAAATAGCATTTACCCAATTAGCATTCAAGCGATTAACTATTAACGACGGCTTGTCCCAGAACGTCGCGCTTTGCATGATACAGGACAAGAAAGGGTTTATATGGATCGGCACTGAAGATGGTCTGAATCGTTATGATGGTTATGAATTTAGGCACTACAAAAACACCGAAAACGACAAGGGCAGTATCAGCAATAGTTTCATCAATGCGATAGCCGAAGATAAAACGGGAAATCTGTGGGTAGCCACTGCCGACGGCCTAAATTATTTCGATAGTGAGAAGGACCGGTTTACACGGATAGAAACCGTTTCTGCACAATCCAAGCAACTAAACAGGGATTTTATCAGTGTACTACTACTCGATGGCGACGACCTGTGGGTCGGAACGATCGAAGGCCTCAAAAGATACCACACCAAAGAAAAAAAGCTGTACCAGGTTTCGGAAAATCGAAAAGGTACCGTCACGAACCTGGACAATAGATCCGAAGCTATTTTTAAGGACAACCAAGGTGTGCTATGGTTTGGTTCTACCAAAGGTCTGACAGCATACCGAGCGTCTACCGGCACCAAGATGCATCTCCCCCAATCCATTTCATTTCTTAAAAAAGAATATATCCGGGTCATCAAACAAGATAATCAGGGGCACATATGGTTCGGCTCCGAGCGCAACGGGATCTTTGTCTACGACCCCAAGACAGGTGCATGCATCTCTTGTGAAAGCGGACGGCATATGTTGCCGGGAGCAACGGTCAGGGATATTTTTTTCCGAACAAACCATGAAGTCTGGATTGGTACTTTGCAAGGACTGACCGTACGGGAAGGGACTTCCTCCACACAGTATGTTTACAGACCCGAGAACGAAACCGGACTTAGCCACAATTCCATCCGTTGTATCTTGGAAGACCGCACGGGTAATGTCTGGCTGGGCACATACGCCGGCGGGCTGAACGTCTACCTCAAAGGGAGTCCCAAATTTAGCTTGATCACGGAGCGCGCGCTCTTCAAAGAGGGACTAAACCACCCTGTCGTGAGTAGTATCCTCGAAGACGAGGCGCACAATCTGTGGATAGGCACGGAAGGAGGAGGATTGAATTTCTATGATACCCATACGGGAGCTTACCACAGGTATAAAATAGGCGGAGGTCGAAATGTATCGGACAACATCGTCAAGTCTCTGGCCAGAGCAGACAATAACCATATGTGGGTAGGCACCTACAATGGCCTCCGATTGTTCGATATGCGGACAAAATCCTATACGGAATACAGCCAGGTGAGTGATCCGGCCGACAATGGAAGCAAACAGATATATGCTTTACGAAATACAGAAAAAGGACTTTGGATAGGAACAAACGGAGGTGGCCTGCGGTTTTTGCAAAAAGACAATTCGGTTCGCACGTTTAAATACGATCAAAAAAATCCCAAAAGTATCAGCTCCAACAACATCAACAGTATTGCAGTAGATAAACAGGGTAATTTATGGCTAGCAACCCAAAAGGGCTTGAACTACTTTGATACCAAGACCGTAGAAAGCCGCGTATTCTACCACAATGCCAAAGATAGGCACAGTATCAGCAACGACTTCATCCTATCGGTATTTGTAGACTCCAAGGACAGACTATGGGTGGGAACAAACGGGGGTGGGCTCAACCTCCTGCTGAACGGCAAGTTCTATCGTTTTATGGAGCTGCAGGGAATTGCCAGCAATGTAGTTCACGCCATCAATCAGGACCATGACGGGAATATCTGGGTAAGCACCAATCAAGGGCTGACAAGATTGACGTTGCGCGAAGACCGACAGGATTTCCCCTATGGAGGACTACAGGTTGCCAACTATACAAAAGAAGATGGACTCCAGAGCAATCAGTTTGCGAGTGGCGCCACCATCAGATTGCAGGATGGAACATTGTTTTTTGGAGGCATCAAAGGCATTACCTCGTTTCGGCCCTCCGCTATCAAGGTCAATCCCCTAAAACCAGAGGTAGTATTTACCGATATTTTGGTCAAGAACCGAAAATTAAATGACGCAAAAGAAGCCACCGCTAGCCAAGATGGGATTATATTGGCACATGACTACGGCTCCATCACGTTCAAATTTTCTGCACTCAACTTTTTGACCCCGGAAAAGAACCAATATGCCTATCGGCTAGAAGGGTTGAAAAATGACCAGGACTGGCATTACGTGAGAGCAGATCAGCGTCTGGCTACCTATACCAATCTATCCGCAGGAACATACTACTTTAGGCTAAAGGCGGCCAACAATGACGGACTATGGAACGACGAAGAGCAAGTCGTAAAGATCAAGGTATTACCCCCTTTCTGGAAGACCTGGTGGGCATACTGTGTGTATGGACTGGCGATCGTCGTCCTATTGTACTTCTTTTACTATTACTCCCTAAAAACAGCCACACTCAAGAATGAATTGCACTATGAGCACTTGAGCCACCTCAAGGATCAGGAACTTGCCGAGCAAAAGATCAACTTCTTCACGAATATCTCCCATGAGATCAAAACACCTTTGACACTGATTTTAGCTCCATTGGACAACATGCTCAAGACAGTGAGAGACAACAACAAAATGAAACCGCAACTCTTGATGATGAAAAGAAACGGAGAGCGTCTGAGCCGTTTGATCCATCAATTATTGGATTTCAGAAAATTTGAATCCGGCAATATGCTCCTGAAAAATACAGAAAACGATCTGGTCAAATTTCTGGAAGAAATCTGTACGGTTTTTGAAAGCTATGCGGCACAGCAGCATGTGCAATTGGAATTATCTTCCGAATATACCGCCTTGCCGCTCTGGTTTGATGCCGACAAACTTGAAAAAATAATGTACAACCTGCTGTCCAATGCGGTAAAGTTCAGCCGTGACAAAGGAAAAATACAGGTCAGATTAAAAGCAGATGAAGCAAATGAAGATTTTGTGCTTATAGAGGTCGAAGACAACGGGATTGGGATAGCAGAGAAAAACATTCCTTATATTTTTGAACAGTTCCAACACAGCGGAGATGCCAATATGAACAGTACAGGCACAGGTATAGGATTGGCTTTTTCCAAAGGACTGGCCGAATTGCTAGGAGGTACACTACATGTCAACAGTCGTGAGCAAAGCGATGAGCAGCCGGGATATACCTGTTTTACCATTCAATTGCCATTGATCCGCAAACATTTGTACAACCCGGAGACAGAGCATGTAGCAATACAACAGGAACAGTACACCGAAGGGATAGACGAGGACAACGGATGGAGACGCAAACGTTCATGGGCTGCCGGTTCGGAAGAAAAAAAGACCATATTGGTCGTAGAAGACAATAAGGATCTGTTGGAATTTATGGTCAATTCTTTCTCAGCGCGATTTGTAGTACACTATGCCGGCAATGGTAAAGAAGCACTGGAAAAACTCAAACAGATCGCGGTGGATATTATCATCAGTGATGTGATGATGCCCGTCATGAATGGAATAGAATTCTGTAAAAAAGTCAAATCCGATATCCGTATCAGCCACATCCCCTTTATCCTACTCACGGCGAGGACACCCGCTATGTACAAAATAGAAGGATTTGAGATAGGGGCCGATGATTATATGACCAAGCCATTCAACATGGATGTATTGGAAGCACGGGTCAACAACCTACTGTCGTCCCGTAGAGAAATCATGGAACGGTACAAGACGGAACTAAGTACACAACCGCAAAATGTCGATATCACTTCCCCAGACGACATCCTGCTGGCCAAAGCAATGGATTTTATTGAAAAGAATCTTTCGGAACCTCGCTTGAATGTCGAAGAAATGGCCAAAGAGGTAGGTGTAGGACGTGGTGCTTTGTACCGCAAGATCAAAGCCCTTACAGGAAAAACAGCCATAGAATTCATCCGTACTACCCGTATCAAAAGAGCCGCACAATTGTTGAAACAGAAAAAAATGAATATAAACGAAGTCGTTTATAGCGTAGGTTTTACGGATGTCGACTATTTCCGCAAATGTTTCAAAGAAGAGTTCGGCATGACACCACGGGAATATATACATTCAAGTGAAACATAACGCTATACCCTTGGTACTCGATATAAGGTTTCATTCCAGATTCTCTTTTACGAAATCTATATATTGCAACCAATCAAACAAGAGTATATTATGCTTCCCGGTGCGGATATGATACCGAATAGTTTCACCGATAGAAGTGTCTGCAGGAGGCATTTCTTCTCTCCCCAATCCTTTTTTTCCAAAAAGCGTATAAACCGGCTCTGCATTTTTTGCTGCTAAAAATTCGCCTTTGGGATCTGCCCATAGATCCTCAGTAGCACTGGCTACATATAAAGGTCTGGGCGCAATCAATGCCAACAACATATGCTGATCGACCGGAAGTGCAGAGGCGTTGTTATTGTACGTTTTGTATTTATCTATAAACCAATGGGGAAATCTGGTATTGATACGATTGGTGGTCTCTCCAAACCACCTGCGGCTCAAAGCAGCTCCTCCCTCCCCCGAATTGTTGGAAATAACAGCAGCAAAGCGCGTATCATTAGCGCCAGCCCACAGTGCTGCTTTCCCTAAACGGGAATGACCATGAACGATGACTTTTCCGGCATCTACCTGCTCGTCGGTCTCCAGATAATCCATTATTCTGCTCAGACCCCATGCCCAGGCCCCGATTGCAGCCCACTCTTCGGGGGCGATTCCCAGTTCAGTTTGCAATGTGGTCCTTATGCCCTTCTTCCATCCTTCGGGATAATCCAGCTCCAAATCACCATAATAAGCGGTAGCGACACCGTAACCTTTTCCAATCAATGTCTCGACTTCCCACCTTTCGGCTTGCTCTCCACGGGTAAGCTGATCATGAGGTTTATTGGTGTTTTTCAAAAGTTCGGGATGTTTTTCGGACAATATAATGGAGCTATCGGCATGAATACTTTGGTTTCCTTTAAAGTTCAGTCCTGCGAACACAGGAACAGGGTGTCCGGCTTTAGCAGGCAAATATAAAATCATATCCATATGTGGGCCCGTCTTCTCTTTGGTAAAATATATCCGGATCTGTTTGGATATAGCTCTGCCCGACAAAGCCTGCTCATCTAGCCTGCGCATTTCAAAATGAAGGCCATCGGGCTTTGTAGGAATCCTCCCATAAACATTTTGGCGGAAAAGGTTTAGTATTTCCTCCCTACGGGATTGCCACTCGGCCGCATTCGCAACGACTTTGCCGTTGGACAATGTAAGCACCGGAGGCAAGGTATATTCACCTACTTTGGATTCATCGTAATTAAATGTCTCCTGTGCCTCTGAAAAAGATACACAAACAAATATTGCTATGGCAATAAAGAAAGCTCTTTTGATCATATTACTTTTATTTTTGGCAATTATACACTTTAGCAACCAACCCGTCATTTCGACGAAGAATGAGGAGAACCGAGTGAAACGAGCTCTACGAAGTAAAATCTATGGATGAATTAGATTAATTTCCCATTTGGCCGTAGATTTCTCTTCGTCGTACCTCCTCATCGAAATGACGACAAAGCTTGGTTAAAGAAATATATAATCACTTTATTTTTCTCAACTGGATACCGTTCAAAATGGTTTCTCCCGTTTTGGGAACAAAATCCACGGTAATGCCTTGGTGGTCATATACGCTCACCGAAGTTTTAAAATTAACACTTTTTTCCGGTTCGAGGTATTCTTTGTTGCTTAGGTTTTTCAGAAAGACGTGACCATTGATGTTTACATCAAATACCCTTTCCTGAAAATTATCGCCTGTCAGCCCACCTCCATTCAGATTATACACCAATTCTTCCCTTTGGATATCGGACAGCAGTTCTGCAAAATGTAGGGTAAGCTCGTACTCGCCTTGGGGAACATCGAATTTAAACTGCTCTATTCCCGTTCGCTGTGTGGCATACACAGGGTCTGCGTCCGTACCCAAAATATCTTTGTCAGAGCCATAGCTGTGGCGGGCCTTGTTTTCCATACGGAAGATACTTCCTCCGATATACCCCCAACTTCCCGGCTGATATTCTTTTTCAGGCATCCATATCTGATGGTTTGCCGCATCGTGGAAATACCTCTTATCCCCAAGGCTGATATTGACTTCGGTAAAAGGAAGACTTTTATTATGAAGGTTTACAGGCAACATTTTGAACCAGATATCAGCCTGATCCGTTATCTCCTCTTTGTCTCCCGTGGTAGCCAGGGCTTGTAGCGTATTCTGTCCATTGACAAAGTCTACGTGAAAACGTGCAATTCCCTGCGCGGTCGAACTGTTGCCGATGATTTTACCGTTGTGTTTGAGTGTGACAGTAGGCTGATTGCTAAAAACGAGCACTTCCTGCGTATGCGCCAACTGTGTATCCGATTTGGCAATACCTGTCCGCAGGTTCCATTCTTTCGTGCCTATCTGTAGATAGGGTATCTTCAATAGGTTGGCTTGATAAAAACGGTAAGCATCCTTGGGTTTTCGATCCAACGTAAGTATCCCCTTGCTGTTGATATGCGGTGTAGACTCTGTTCGGGTTTCTGAGCTGAAATCTGCAAGATTCCAGATCATGGCCGCCGCTACAAAAGGACGCTCCATCATAGCTTTAAGGTAGGCTTGGTGGTAGCGTGTCGTATATTCTACCGTCTTGTCAAACCGTATCGGCTCAAAGCTGTGCAGGCGTATGTCTGCATCTCCACCATATTCAGTCACCAAAAGGGGCTTGTCCGGCAATTCCCGGCGATGCCTGTCCAGATAATTGGCAAAACCCGAAAACTTGTCCGAATACCATCCCTGATAGAGATTCCAGCCGACCAACATAGGGATCTTCGTGAGCTGTACACGATTGTACAGGTCGAAATTGCCATGGTTGGGAATCATGGTGTAGCGGTATGGATCTTCTTTTCGAGTTATATCTTCCAGCTCCTGTGCCAATTTGGTTATTTTACCAAAGTACGCTTCCTGCTCGACACTTCCCTTTTCATAGCGGGGCCGCAACAAAACCTCGTTCATATAAGCCCAGATAATCAGGCTGGGGTGATTGAAATTTTGTCGTATCATCTCCAGGTGCATTTTTTTTGCGTGTTCGGCAAAAGCTTCTGTCTCCGTGATCCTATTGACGATGGATGTCTCTACCGAAGCGAGGATCCCCAATCTGTCGCATGCTTGCAGCACAGCGGGATCCTGTGGATAATGTGCCACACGCAGGAAATTTCCGCCCATTTCCTTGAGCAGCTCTACATCACGGATATGCAAAGCATCGCTGAGCGCATTTCCTTTTCCTTTGTAATCTTGATGCCTGCTCGCTCCGATCAGCTTAAGCGGTTCCCCATTGAGAAAAAAACCTTTCTCCGCGTCAAAGCTATACCACCGGAATCCTAATGGGTTGCTCACTTCATCCAATATCTCTTGTGTCTGGCTGTCGCTGATGGTCGAAACGACCCTATATAGATACGGGTTTTCAGTAGACCAAAGGTGGGGTTTGGTGATGTCATTTATGTCATCCGAGAAGGAAACTTGCTGTCCTTTAGCTGTTTTATACTCTTTTTTCAACTCGTAAGCCGTTTGGCCATCAGCATCAAGGATCGCATGTTTGACCGTAATATTTTTCGAAGAAGTGGAACTGTTGACAAAACTACCCCTGATATTTACCTCTGCTCTTTCGGCGCTGACCTTTGGCGTTGTGATAAAAATACCATTTGAAGCATCATTGTCCATATCAAACCGTACTTTATTGACCGCGATAAGATGGATATCGCGATAGAGTCCCCCGAAGAAAGTAAAGTCGGCAGACAAGGGTGGGATATCCTCGTTGTGGCTGTTGTCAAGTCTCACGAGCAATTCGTTTTCTACATTGTCCTTTCCCGGCTTGAGGTATTGCGTAATAGGAAAACTGAAAAAAGTATAGCTCCCGGTATGCGAACCTACTTTTTTACCGTTTACAAACACTTCTGCAACCTGTGCTGCTCCTTCGAAGAATACATACACATCTTTGTCTTTCCATTGCTGAGGTATATATATCTTTTTCCTGTACCAAGCCTCTCCCCTATAATAGCCCGGCTCATCGTCCATGACATCACGGTCGTTCCAAGTATGTGGGATATTGACAGGCTCCCACTGGATTTCCTGTCCTGCCTGTGGAATGTTTTGCAGTGTTCCTTTGTAGAAATTCCAGTTGCTATTGATCGTGTAGGATATACGCTGTGCCTGGCCCTTGAGAGACAGTCCTAATAAAAAGAATACAATTAGAATACGGCTAATGGTCATTATTTGCTGATGTTATCGAAGTAATTAATCAAATTGATAGCTATGTTGCTCAACATAGTCAAAAATAGAAAGTGAGCGCAGCATATGTACAGGTGAAATGATACGGTTTTGCATGTCATATTTAACATGCGAAGGCTCTCCATCCGTTTTTTATGCCTCTATGTCAAATTTACCCTGTAAATTTAACCGAAATACCCGCTTCATTAAGGAAAGAAAGCCATACATTAGCTTACAGTTTAACCAGAGGTTCGTACACCTATGAAAAGTATTACAGTAACCACATTCTTGATCTTTATTTTTTGTGGATCTATAGCAGCCTCCCCCCTCTCTGTCGTAGCTTACGTAAACGATAGCCCTGTAGAGGCAGCAGAGCTGAAGCGGGAGATGGTGCGCTATAGAGCTGTGGTGTATAATGAATATGCCAAAGCATTTGATTTGTCCAAGGTAAAAGATTTCTGGCACACGGATTTTGAAGGAACAACACCGATGGATTCGTTAAGAAACAAAGCGTTGAAGTCATTAATCGAAATTAAGGTGCAACAGCAACTGCTGGAAGAAAACAGATTATGGTCTTATAACACGTATGGAGAATTGTTGGCAGCACTAGAACAAGAAAATGAACAACGCCAGCAGAAAGCACTAAAAAAGGAGATAATCTATGGACCTGTTGTCTATAGCGAGCAGATATTTTTTGATTATAAATTTAGCAATGCACTTATTGTCCTCAAAAATTCCTTGGCAGGAAACAAAATACCGGTAAACGACAGCTTACTACTCGTACATTTTGATACGCTGAAATCAGAAGGTGTGTATTCTGCAGAAAAAACGTTTGACAATTTCAAAAGGCAGATAATGGACAGTTATATAGACAGGGTATACAAGAGGCTGCTTGCAAAAATGGTAAACGAGACCAAGGTCAAAACCATGAAGATATACAATGAGATCGTCGTATAAATCGTGATATCCATTGTATCAAATACCATGGTTTTTTGAAAGATTATTCTGGATTTCCCAACATCTGGCTACTTACCTTGCAATAGACATTCATTATAAATCTTAAAGTAAAAAAAGCATGAAAAAAATTATTCTATCCCTATTCTTATTGGTGGCGATCTCTTGTATCACTTTTGGACAGAACAACAGTGTAGAACTTCTTCCTATTGCAGATTCATATGTATATTCAGGAGATAATATAGGCAACTATGGAAAAGACAATAAATTGAGGGTACTTCGTACCAACCGTAGCACCGTTCTCAGACATGCGTTTTTGAGATTTGATATTTCATCAATAAGCACTTCAATACCGGGCAAAGTCTATCTGAAATTATATTGCAATGAGGTGGATGATGCTTCTGCCGGATTGTCCCTGGAAGTTGCCGAGACTCCTGCAGATTGGAATGAGGAAGATATAAAATGGTCTAATGCACCTAAACCTACAAAAGTAGTGGGTAAATTGGATGTGAATGTTCAGAAAAATTATATTGAAATTGATTTGACAGCATATATCAAAGAAGCTGTGACTGCTGGAGCCAAGCAGATCAGCCTGCGTATCAGCGATCCCAAATCGACCGGCATTAAAAGTGAGTTTGGTTCAAAAGAGTCCAAAAATCCACCAATGCTGGTTGTTCAATAACCACAGGGACATTATATCGATCAAAATTGAGCACAAAGGACATCAAATAAATTCATTTTACATGAGATATCGTTTTTTTTCAAACGTGGGGGTTGAATCCGGGGTAATTTTTGCCCTACTACATACAAGTATATTTTTATTGCACTCCACCATCTTGTTTGCACAGCCACGGCCGGCATATCAAGAGGCTTTTATACCTGAGGGTTTTACCGAGACAAAAGATGTTGTTTTCTTTGAATTGGACAAGCAGGGATCGCAGGGTACGGTAGAGAAGGTAATAGATCATTACAACAAATACATTGTAGGCAAAAAAGAAGGTTACGACAAGATAGCTACAAAAAAGAGTGATCTCAAAGATACAGAAGGCAACCCTTTCGACTGGAGCTTGCATATGGATATCATACATCCCGAAAAACCCGCTAAACCTCGCCCGGTTTTTTTTATCATATCTACCGCCACGAAACGAAACATCCATAGGCACACCCCTTTTCAGCAAACCTTTGCCAAAAGAGGATATGTAACCGTCATCATTGACCATGCATACAGCCCCCTTGCCCGTATTTTCGGACATCACGATGCATATTATTCTTTGGATGATATCACAGGTGTAAAAGCCTATACCGCTGCCATAAGGTACCTGCGGGCCAACGCTGAAAAGTATAGTATTGATCCTGATTTTATAGGCGGACTGGGGCATTCGAAAGGCTCTTATGCCATCACCCGCCTTTCGGACCCTACGATAAGCGAAAACTCTGACGAAAGATTTGGCAAGCGAGAGCCCTATGGCCCACAGCCCTATACAGGATATGCAAGCCATATTCAGGTAGGGTATCAATCCATGGGAAATGGAACCAGAAGCTCTAAAAAATATGTCAAAGATGATTATGCACCGACGATTACGGCTGTAGGGAAGTCCGACCAATATAAACATTGGGATGCTTGGCCGAATGTAGTAGAAGCTTACTCTAAAGATCATGATGCAAACTGGTTGGGCATACCCATGCTAGACAGGGGGCATCATATGGCCACGGGATTTCAACCGGATATGGGATACATAAGAGAGGAAGTTGTCGAAAAATTTTTCTCAAGCTATCTTGAACCTGATCTGCCACCGAATATCCTATACGTCACTCCTTACAATGGACGAAATAACGAAAATGTGGTTGCACCAGACCAGCCGGTAATCATCCATTTTGCTCCACAGATGGATGTACCCTCGGTAAAAGAGTCTGTAATGGTCGTGTCACAGCAGACAGGTGAAGTGATTGAGGGTAGTTGGAAAGTCAAGAGAAAAGATACCTATTTTATTTTCACCCCAAAAGCAGGTTCTTTTAAACATCAAGGTCACTATAAGGTGATCATTGGCTCAAATGTCAAGAGTACACGTGGCATTCCACTCGGCAAAGTGCAAGAGCATGTTTTCTCTATATCGAGAGAACACACACCCCAACCATAATACACCTATATTCGTTCGGAGTATTTTTGTTTTGTTTATCTGGACCAATCAGAAAGGGGGATGTTTCCTACATTTTTCTTCAACAAACATAGGAGACATCCCCCTTTTTTCTTCGGGGCAAAAGCTCTTATTAAGCTTTCTTATTTTATTGTATGGTCACATTAACGGTCAAAACATCATCATAAAAACCTCCTTGGAAATCCTGCCCTTCCAATGAAAAACTGTCTATATTCCCTTCACCGCTATGTAGATACCGTACTGCTCCCTTTTCTATTTGTTCTTGGCTAAATCTCACCCCTTCCTGCAAAACAGGTCTTCCACCGACAACCAAATATCCCATCTGGGGCAGATCCTTCACCACAAAGAATATATTCTTACTCTCTGCCCCTTCAAATTTCAACTCCGATGTTGTCAGTATCTTATTTCCCGATTGGCGGTCAACGGTAATTCCTGCGTTGACCGGATTGGATAGAATAGAGGCTACCGGGGAGGTCAAGATGATAATAGGCGCACGTGTGCCGACAGGTATACTGCTTGTGGAGTATTCTTTTGAAGCAAAAGTAAACAGATCATTGTCAGCGGTATTAATACCGACATTTATGAAAGTTTTATTTTGTCTTACAGCATCTTGGTAAGCATTTGTGATATCAATATAATGCCATTTGTTGACCGATCCAGATGCTCCTGTACCTGGACTCAGGTTCACATCTCCGATAGGTACGGTACCCGGGATCGGACAGTTTGCCCAACTAACTTGATTTTCCAGCCAGTCTATAGGCTCATCCTCAAATAGGGATACAATCCCTCCATCTCCGTCCACTCGGGTGCAGTACAATCCCACCCTTGCCGTACCTATTCTCTGGAAGGAATGGGGTTGTCGTACTTCAAATTGAGTAATAGCCCTTCTTGTGAAATCTACAGCTGCTTTTTTGACATTAAGACTTACTGCCGAACCATAATTGGTATTTTTTGCCGTCGTGCTTCCGTTGGACATATAGGCATCCTTGAGTACGTCAAGTGTTTCTGACATACTGCCTTCTCCGGGACTGGCAGCATCCGGAGCAGAAGTCCGGGGGATATAGTGCGTATAGGTATCGATCACATGGACAACACCATTTTTGCATAAGAGATTCTGGCTACGTATCCTTACAGCTGTAGAGACAAATGTAGGTGCGCTATTGATCGTCACCCTATAGGGATTGGTGCTCGCGGGCTCACGTATAAATGATATGCTGTCCTTATTCATAGTCTCAAAGGTCATCAACTCACCTTCCGGCAGCTCGTAGGAAAAGATTTTTCCATTGACGGTATTTCCTAAAAAAATATTTCTTAATACTGCCGGTGGAACATCCTCCAGATCACTGTACCCCAATGATGCTATAAATGCTTCCATTGCAGTATTACGCGGTGCGATGATCGTGTACTGGCCGTCTTGCCCAAAAAACTCTTTGAGTCCGGCTCTCTCCACTGCTCTGGTAAACAGGCTTAGGGACTTTAACGTATCGTTGGCTATACTCGAAGTAGAAGAAATAAACTCCCAAATCGTTTGATTCTTCAAGTCCTCTCCTGCTGATATAGCTTCTGAATCAACATTTTTCAACAACTCCAATTTACCACAGCTACCCGTGAGTACTGCCGCAAGGATAAGGTGAACAACAAGTTTATATGGATGTATTCTTTTCATAACAACATGATAATTATTTATAAAATTCATTTTGCTCTATCTGTGGGTTTTGCCTGATGACATTCAGATTGATGGGCCAGACCAGATTATTGGGATCGGATATACCGTTTATCGGTTGCATGACCTCTATGGCTTTGCCTGTTCTTACCAAATCAAACCACCTCTTCCCTTCAAAGCAAAGTTCTTTCTGCCTTTCGGTCAAAATGACCTCTTGGGCCTCTTCCTCTGTATAGGCCTCGTACTCGGCCGCAGCTATAGCCGTCAAACCTGCTCTTTCCCTGATCTTATTGACCAGCAGAAAGGCCTGTGCCCGTTGATTTCGGGCATTTAAAGCTTCGGCTCTCAACAGCATAACATCGGACAGCCGATAGATCATCACATTCTTATCGTTTTGGGTAGACTGGTCAAACCCTGTCTTTGGAAAGAACTTGTAGATCTGGGTACTACTCCGAAAATTTGTCAACACCCTCAGATCGGTATCCAGAAAAGCCCCTGCAAGCTCATCCCTCGCGGCAAACTGCGCATTGATATTCCCATAAATCCCATAAATATTGGAAGTATTATTATCCTCAAAGCTGAATACGACTTCAAAAATAGACTCTTCGGAGAGCCCTTGGGTAAACATCAACGAATAAGGCGCATTATCTATCGAATTGCCCGAAACCCGGTAGTCTATATTGGGGTTGTACAATTCCGCCAGTTTATAGGTTGCATAGGCCGGTTCACCTGCGGCATTGATCAATCGTGCAGACGTAATGATCGCACTATCCGGCATATTTCGCCACATATAGAAATCGGTCTGCATAGCATCAATTGCCCCTCTGGTCAGCATCCCACGTGTTTCCATATTATTGGCATTGGTTGTCGGCAGCAATGCTCTTGCCCTGACAAGATCGGTAGAGATCTGCTGATAAATAATCTCTTTAGCGATACGTGGTGTTTTAAATACATTGAGGTCCGTTTCTTTTTCTACCGGTTCGATTATCAGAGGAACATCTCCCCATATTCTGACCAGATAGAAATAAGTCAGTGCTCTAAGACCCAGGGCTTGTCCGATCAGCTTATTGTAATCTGCATCACGTACATTTATGCCCCTCTCTCTCATTAAGGGAACCTTCTTGATCACTAGGTTCGCCTGCTTGATCACCGAATAGAAATTTCCCCAGTCGGAATAGGCCAGATTGCCATCGAGCGCATTCTGGATGACACTCAAGGTATTGTTGGACAAGGATCCTCCTCCAAACTTCACATTGTCCGAACGGGCTTCGCCGTAATAGATAAATTCTTGATTGATGGCTGTCTGCAATTGATAATAAGCGCCATACAGTACCGCATAGGCTTGTGACGTAGAAGCAAAATAATCCCTTGACGCATATTCCGTCGTAGGCGACAGATCGAGCATTTTTTCACACGATTGCATCGACGCGGACAAGGTCAGGCCGATAGTCAGAAATTTGATTTTATAGATTAGTTTTTTCATGATTACAGTCTGATATTCAATGATACATTATAAAACCTGGATTTTGGAAAGGAGCCGTTGTCGACACCAAAGGATAAATCTCCTCCTGTCGTCACCTCCGGATCATAGCCCGTATAAGCAGACCATGTCAACAGGTTCTGACCGCTAATGCCGATACTTGCCCCTTTCATGCCATAACGTTTTGTGATACCGGTCGGAATGGTATAATTCAAGCTTAGCGTCTGTAACCTTATGAACGATCCATCTTCCACAAAGCGTGAGGATATAGCATAGTTTTGCATGGGATCAGCACTGATCAGACGAGGAATATCTGTAACGTCTCCGGGTTTTTGCCACCTCCTTAATTGGTCCGTCGAATAGTTGGACCGAAACTCAAAACCGTCGTGCGACCTTCTGACTAGATTGAAGATATCGTTTCCGATCACGTAATTAAAGAAGATACTGAGCTTAAAACCTTTATAAGAAAAATTATTTTGAAATCCTCCAAAATACTTGGGAGTTGGGTTACCTATTATCTGCAAATCATCATCATTGATGATACCGTCTCCATTAATATCCTCATAGATGACATCTCCACCTTTATATATCTCACCGGTAAGCGATCCCTTGCGGTACGGTTGTACAGTACCATCTTCGTGAATGCGATAGACATTATCCTCATCTCTGGAGTAGACACCCAATGCCCTCAATCCATAAAATACCCCTACGGGCACTCCTATCCTGGCCAAACTTGTTTCGTTAGGCCGATAGTCTTCTCCTCCCGGCAAATCGGTGACCTTATTTCTGTTTAGGCCAAACGTAAATATACTGTTCCAAATGAAAGGCTTATTGATGATCGTACCATTCAGACTGAGATCGATTCCTCTATTCTGCAAATTGCCATAATTGTAAGGAACTGTTCGAAAGCCCGTATGATTGGGTATCTGTACATTAAACAGCAAATCGGAAGTGTTTTTCTGATAGAAGTCCAAAGATACACCGAACCTTCCCTTCAGAAAATCGAGGTCTGCCCCCACATCGATTTGCTTTGTCGTCTCCCATCGCAAAGTTGGGTTCTCAGGATAGCTTTGGACAATGGCCGTTTGTCCTAGATAAACACCTGCTTTCCGCAAAACACCCAAGGAGGCGTAATTGTCGATACCCTGATTACCAGTGACACCATAACTTGCCCGCAACTTTCCGTCGGTCAAAATAGCGTTTTTGAGAAACTTTTCTTTCGTAAAATTCCAACCCAGCGATACCGACGGAAAATAAGCGGCTCTGTTTTGTTCTGCAAATCTTGAAGATGCATCTCTCCTAAGTAATACGGCAAGTAAATACTTAGACTTGTAGTTATAATTTACCCGGGAGAAATAAGACAAAAGTCTCCGTTCGGATACCCCATGGCTAAAATTCGTAATATTTGCAGCTCCCGCCAGACTACTCACTATGTCATCTACAAAGTCTGTTCCTCTGAAAAAATAACCGTCTGTCTTAAAGTTTTGAAAAGATTGCCCAAGCAGCACATCCAGATTATGGTGCGCCGCTATTCTCTTTTTGTAGGTCAGCACATTTTCATTGATGAGCGAGTAAAAAGTCGTCGGGCGATAACTGGTATATACCCTTTTACCATCTACGGCATACAAGGAAGGCGTAAAATAATTGGTTTCTGTATTGCTGTAATCCAGCCCTACACTGGTTTTAAAATCCAGCCCCCTAATAATATGGAAAACCAATTGTTGCTTGGCCATCAACCGGGACCTTTTTATTTTGTTTTCCATATTGATGGCTTGGGAAAGGGGGCTTATCTTACTCTGCTCATAGAGATGTATCAAATCTCCGGTGATCGGGTCATAGGGACTATAGACCGGAATAGTCCGGAGGTATCTCAAAATAATACTGCTTTCTCCCCCTCCGGTATTCAGGCGATCATATGCAAAATTTGACAGGTTGAAATTCGTAGACCCTTCTATGGATTTTGTAATCTTATAATTGATTCTCGCCGCGCCGGTCACCTGTTTGTAGTCCGTCTCCACAATGATAGGTTTGAGATCCTTATAGCTCGTGCTGATATAATAATTGATGGCCTTATCTTTGGAAGCCCCGCTGACATTCAAGTCAGCCTTATGTTGGAATGCATTGCGGTACATGATATCTTGCCAGTTGTACGAGTCTCGGTAGAAGGGATGAAGAGAGTCTATAAGGGATTCTTGTTCTACCAAAGTCCCCGAATTGAAGATAGACTCTATATAAGCATCCCTAAACTGGGGACCGTTTAAAACACCAATTTTTCGGGAAATACCGACGAGACTTGAATTTAAGGAAAAATTGATGGTTGGAACAGGCGTACTTCCCGACTTTGTCGTGATGAGCACTACACCATTTGAAGCTCTCGAACCGTAGATTGCTGCTGTGGCGGCATCCTTAAGCACTTCAATAGATTCGATATCGGTAGGATTGATATCGTTGAGCGGGCTAAACCCTGCCCCATCTTCTTCCGAATGGAAAGTTTCGTTATTGATCGGTATCCCATCGATGATAATCAAGGGAGAATTGTCCCCATTGATGGAAGATACCCCTCTCAAATTGAAAGTTGCACCCGAACCGGGTTCCCCAGATTCGGTCGTAATCTGTAGGCCCGCTATCTTGCCCTGCAAACTGGTATTCAATGATCCACCCGAAAACTCATCCATCTGATCGGCCTTAATGGAACTTACGGAACCTGTTACTTCACTCCTTAGCTGGGTTCCGTACCCAACGACAACTACTTCGTCCATCCTGCGGTAATCTTCCTGAAGTGTCACATGCACGACGTTGTTTGCTCCGACAGGTCGCTCTACCGTAACAAATCCTAAATGGGAAAAAACCAAAACAGACTGGCTATTGGGAATGGTGATAGTATAGCCTCCGTCCGCATTGGTACGTGCTACGGTTGGGCTATTTTTTACCCCTACCGACACCCCGGACAGCGCTTGCCCTCCGTTGTCCTTGACAATACCCTTAACGACAATCGACTGTGCCTGTGCAAAACCTATATTCTGAAAAAGAACAAACAAGCAAAGAACAATTTCACAAAAACGGACACGTGGTAGATTTTGATAAATTAAATACATACGTACTGGTTAAGAGTTATACATAATGGCAATATAGCCTGGTTAGTAATGCATTTGTTGCACAATTCAAATATAACACCCTTTTGTATGTACTGTTACGAGACATTTCGTGCATATATACAAGGCAAATGTTTCAAGCCCTGCAAAGGCGGGTTGGCCCACATCAACACATGCTGAATCAAATCATAGGTATATTTGAAATAATAATCGGGTACAAAGAGAGAATATTGTAAATAACTTAGTACAATCGGCTTTTAGGCCAATAATAAACAACTAATTATGAAAAAGATATTTATTATTTTAGGTTTAATTGCGAATGGGCTCTTTTCCTTTTCGCAGACCAATCCGACTCCACAGGCATTGCCGTACAGTCAGGACTTTTCGGTATTGGACGGGTTGCCTGGAGCGGTGTACCCTGATGGCTTCCAGGGATGGAGAATTGTCGAAGCAGAGCCAAATCTCAGCGGGCGTGTCACCCCTCCTACTGCCAATGTCAATATGAAGTCTTCCGGATCCAATGCCACTACAGCGGCAGGTGTTTATGACTTTACCGGGAAAATAGGGTTGCTCTCCAGTGCCTATAATGATCTGACGATTGCTCTTGCGTTAAATACTTCTTCTGTAACAGCTCCCCAGCAGGTGAGGATTACTTTTGATGCCATGACCATGCTGAATATTTATGATGGTACGACCAACAACTATCGCTTAGGACTTGTATTCCAGTATCGGATCGGTACAAGCGGAAATTTCACCCCTACCGATGCTGTCTTTGAAAGTGGCACTACGCCAAATGCGACTTCAGGCACAAATGGACAGGATATAACACCTTTTTCGGTTCTTCTGCCTGTCGAATGTTCTGGCCAACCCATCGTTCAGGTACGGTGGGTCTGCAAAAGAATTTCCGGGAATTCGGGACAGAGACAATCTTTCGCTATAGACAACATAACCGCAGAAGGCGTGACAGTAGAAAACGGAATCTATCATGTTGATGCCGATGCTGGTGATGACAATAACGATGGACTCACGCCTGCCACAGCATGGCAAAGCCTAACTAAAGTAAATTCAGTGACTTTTTTGCCGGGAGCAAAAATTCTCTTCAAAACAGGTGGAATATGGAGTGGTCAGCTTTGGCCAAAAGGTTCGGGAATCCATGAAAGTCCCATTATTATAGATTCGTATGGTACGGGCCCCAAACCCATTATCAACGGTGACGGAATCATACAAGCTGGAGCCTTAAAATTATACAACCAATCCTTTTGGGAAATAAACAACCTTGAAATTACCAACGATGCCAGTGCTGACGCTGAAAGAAGGGGAATTGAAGTGATAGGAAACAATTTTGGACTGCTGGAGCACATTTATTTAAAAAACCTGACCGTACATGATATTCGAGGCACGGTAGGCAACGAAATGAGTGATAAAAGGTCAGCAGGAATCTATTTCACAGTCCAGAACGACAATACAGTCGACACCCGCTTTCATGATATCCGGGTAGAAGATTGTCTTATCTACAACTGCCAGAACCAAGGCATTGTCACCAGTCACGAAATTTCCGTCTCTGACTACCCCAAAACGCCAAACTGGGAACGTAGAAAAATAACCAATCTGCTCATAAGAAACAATACCATTCACCATATTTCCAAAAACGCAATGATCATCCGTTTAGCGGACGGCGGGCTTGTAGAAAGAAATCTATGCTATGAGACAGCGACCGGAACTACCGGCAACACAATATTTTCCAGAAGCTCGATCAATACAGTTTTTCAATACAACGAAGGGTATCTCAATCGATCGCCGGACTATGATGGCAGTTTATATGATCCCGATTTAAATAGTCCCGGTACCATTTGGCAATATAGTTATAGCCACGACAATGCACATGGACTTTTTTGGTTATGCAGCTCATTGCAGGATACGGGCATTGTCTGTCGTTATAATATAAGTCAGAATGACAAAGGAAGCCTCGTGTTCATGAACTTCGACGTGACAGATGTCAACGTGTACAATAACACGTTTTATATAGGTACTGGACTGAGCCCTACCATAGTGCACGAAAATCCCAACCGTAGCCATACCTATGCTTATCACAACAATATTGTGTACAATGCAAACACTACCCCAACTCCTGCAAAATTCAGTCTGGCAACTACCGGAACCGGTGTTCAAAACAGAACAATAACTGACAATATCTTTTATAATACAACCCAGCCTGCACAAATAGATTTCATCACACAAAATCTCACTTCCGATCCTCTACTCATAAACCCCGGATCTGGGGGCATAGGGCTAAATACTGTGGGCGGCTATAAACTACAGCCTGGGTCTCCGGCATTAAATTCGGGCAAGATAATAGCCGACAACGGAGGCAAGGATTATTTCGGAATTGCAGTTTCTGCTACTGCTCAGCCTAACCGCGGTTTCTACAACGGTCCGGGAACAACTATTGCCGAAGCAGATCCGGATTTCCATATTTACCTGCTCACAGGGCAATCAAATATGGTGGGCTCAGGCCCTTTAGCAACGAGCGTAGACAGCACTTCACCACAGATTAAAATGATGACGGAAAATTTTGAATGGGTGGAGGCTTCACATCCTATTTCCTATTTACCAAACGCGGGTGTGGGTCCGGGATTAGGCTTCGCAACAAAAATGTTGGAAAGTGCAGGCACCAATGTACGGATCGGGATTATCAATACCGCTGTAGGAGGCCAACCGATCAGTGCTTTCGCACCTGGAGCACCAAACAGCAGGACAAGCTCAAGTATTTATGATGAATCCGTAAATCGGGTAAATATTGCAAAGACCCAAGGTGTATTGAAAGGAGTTTTGTTTCACCAAGGAGAGTCCAACAGCGGTGACAATTATTCGGGTTGGGCAAATAAAGTAAAAGAATTGATAGAAAATCTCAGAAATGACTTTAATGATCCTACATTACCCTTTATAGTCGGCGAACTAGGCCACTTTCGGGCAACTTCCCCCAATATCAACAACCAATTGCCACAGCTCGTATCAGAGGTACCCTATACCGCATGGGTGTCTACCGAAGGGTTGACAGATAAAGGAGATGGTATACATTTCGATAGTTCTTCAGCGTCAGAATTGGGCGTAAGGTATGCTTTGGCACTACTAGGCAATGAAGAACCCGAAAGTACTGTACCGGATACAACAACAACTCCAAGCGCAGCATTGCCTGCCCATAACCTCGATGTACAGGTGTCTTCTGTCGTATCGCCAAATGGTGATGGTATAAACGATTTCCTCTGGATCAAGGGAATAGAGAAGTATTCGGACAACCGGATCATCATCTTCAATAGTAAAGGAAATATCTTAAAGGAAATCAATGGGTATGACAACAATCAGCGTGTATTTACGGCCACAAATATTCAGAATGGCACGTACTTCTACCGTCTTGTTGTGACGGCCGAAGGAAAACGACAACTTCTGCAAGGCTTCTTTGAGGTAAGGAAATAGTTAAAAAAAATTAGAGACACTGTATGTACAGTGTCTCTACCATAAAGCAAAGCACAATACATCCTTATATTCGTTTAGCTCCGCTTAGCATGAGCATACTCTTTAGGCGTCTTGCCAAATCGCTCCTTGAAGCACTTTCTGAAATAATCAACATCTGTAAATCCTACGATATAAGCAATTTCATTGATATTGAACTGGTTTTGTTCCAAAAGCTGTGCTGCTCTTTTTAATCGGATACTCCGAATAAATTCAATAACCGTCTGATTCGTCAATGCTTTGATTTTTCGATACAGTGTAACCCGGCTCATGCCGATTTCTTTCCCAATCTCTTCTACATTGAGGCCTGGTTCATCAAGGTTTTTTTCAATATAAGACATGACTCTTTCCAGAAATTTGACGTCCGGAGAGGTGATCGCTATATTCTTTGGTTCAAGGGTGATATTTTCTTTATACCGGTCTCTTAATCTTTTTCTGGCCTCCAAAAGATTCCATACCCGCGCTTCCAGCAATCTTAGATTGAAAGGCTTGGTTATATAGTCGTCAGCTCCCGTTTCTATACCCTCTATTTTATACAAGAGTGGTGTACGGGCCGTCAGCAAAATAAGAGGAATATGACTGGTCCTCGAGTCGGTTTTGATGTGCTGACAAAGCTCTATACCGCTCATTTCGGGCATCATCACATCGCTGATGATAATGTCAGGAGAAATATCCAAAGCAATACGAAGCCCTTCTTTGCCATTATTTGCGGTCTTGATATCAAAAAATTCTTCAAAATGGTCGGCTATAAACTGTTGTACATCGAGATTGTCCTCTACGATCAGCATAATATTTTTTTCGCCAGCAGCATCTTCCAGGATCAGCTGTTTTCTTTGTGCGTGTAGAGCCGTGGAATGGATATATTCCGGTGTGACAACTCCTTCTTCATTTGTATCATCGTCTTGAAGTTCATGGATAATATCTCCTTCCTGAAAATGTTCCTTACCCGCCGGCAACTCTATGGTAAAGCAGGTGTACCCTTTAGAATCCACAGCTGGCTGTGTGCTTTCTGCATATAGCTGGCCATGGTGCAGCTCTACCAATGCCTTGGAAAAGGTGAGACCTATACCCGAGCCGTAACCGTTCGTATTATACTCGTTATAATGTGCGTACTGCTCAAAGATTTTATCGATGCGATCCTCCGGTATCCCTATACCGTCGTCGATAATCTTGATCGTTATCCATTCTTTTAGGTCTTTTTGTACCGAATCGATACGCAGGACAATATGACCACCTTCAGCAGTAAACTTCAAAGCATTCGAGATGAGATTATAAAGTACCTTTTCTATCTTATCGGTATCAATCCAGGCATTTATTTCAGATTGCTGAGCCTGAATATCTATTTTTATACCCTTATCCCGGGCATAAGGCTTAAAAATCAGTACAATCTCTTTACAGAATTCTACTATATTTTCCGAGGAGACCTGCAATGCCATATTGCCGGCCTCAAACTTTCGAAAATCGAGCAATTGATAGACCAGACGAAGGAGACGATCACCGTTTCGTTTTATCAGCATGAGCTGATTTAAAATCTTATTGTTCCCTTCATTAAGATTAATCAACTTTTCCAGCGGAGTTAGGATAAGTGTCAATGGGGTTTTGATCTCATGGGAGATATTTGTAAAAAAATTGAGCTTCTGCTCGGCAAGTTCCTGCTCTTTTTCACGACTCAAATGTTCGTAAAAAAGCTCGTTCTTTAGCTTTGCGTTGCGAAGAGAGTAAGAATAAAACAGATACAACAATCCAGAGATAAAAGCTATATACAACAGGTACGCCCACCAGGTTTTCCACCAAGGCGGCAATACGATGATCTTTACCTCTTTTATCTTGTCGCTCCAAATGCCATCGTTATTTGTGGCCTTTACCCTCAGTATATATTCTCCTGCATCGAGATTGGTAAAAGTGGCTGTTCGTTGATTGCCCACATAGTGCCAGTCATCGTCGTTTGAAAAATTTTCCAACCTGTAGGCATACTGTGTCTTTCCTGGATTAAGGAAATTTAATGCCGCAAATTTGATCGTAATAAAAGCCTGGTCATAGCTGAGGACAATTTTCTTCGTTTCATTGATAGTTTGCTGTAGAGGCGAGTTTTCATGACTAAAGTTTGCAGGTCTGTTGCGGATGAGAAAATCTGTAAAGACGATATCCGGATCGTTTTTATCCTCCTTGATCCGGGAAGGGTTAAAATATATAATGCCATTGATCCCTCCAAAATAAAGTGTGCCATGAGCATCTTTAAAGCTTGCATTGGAGGAAAACTGGCTGCTGTGCAAGCCGTCTTCATAGGTATAGTTGCTTATAGAAAAATCACCCGTGCGCAATGGAACAGTCCCTTGCTCTTTGATAGAAATCCTGGAAATGCCCTTATTGGTACTCACCCACAAGATGCCTTCATCGTCTTCTTCTATGGCATGGATCACATTATTTCCGAGCCCCTGCTCTTCGGTAAGTGCATAAAACTTCTTCGTCTTTCGGTCCAATAAATTCAAGCCGCCACCCTTTGTACCTACCCATATTCTTCCTTTATGGTCAATGCACACCGATAAAATGTTGTTGCTGTTTAAACTATATTCCTCATGGGGCCGATAAAGAAACTGGGTAAACGCTTTTCCGTCAAAATAATTCAACCCCCGCTCCGTACCGATCCACAGATTGTCGGATTCGTCTTTTACGATAGCTGTAATATTATTACCACTGATGCTCTTGGGATTTCCGGTCTGGTTTCTGAAGATTTTTTGTTTTCCGTTTTGATCGATACAAATTAATCCTTGACTGTTTGTACCCAGCCACAGTCCCTTTGTATTCCTGATGATAGCCTGTACACCTCTTGTGCTGTTTATGGGGTAATCTCTGATGGTACGGGTCTGCTTGTTCATCAACAGCAACCCACTATAGGTACCGATCCATAAAGAGTCGCCGTCCGGATATAAAGCCTTAATCGTATTGTTGAAGATGCTAAGGTTGCTTCCGGGCAAATCGAAGCTTGTGAATGAGGAGATATCCTGCGTGACAAAGTTCAGCCCTCCTCCTTCCGTGCCCGCCCAAAAACCTCCGTTTTTTTCACTGGCAAGTGCACCTATAACCCGATAGCTTAAACCAGGATTATTCCCCATATATTCACCGATGAAAGAAAATCTTTCATGCAGATTGACCAGATTCAAACCTCCCGTAAAAGTTCCGATCCAGATATTCCCCGATTTGTCCTTTATGATGGATCGCACCGAATTGTGGCTTAAGGATCGGGGATCATATTTATCGTTATTGTAATTCCTGAATTTTCCATTCCGCCTATTGAATATACTCAGTCCATCTCTGGTACCCACAAAAACCTCGTTGTCATTGACAAAAGATACAATTCTTACAATGTTGGAAGGTAGACTGTTCGTATTTGCCTCCTTACGATAATTGGTCAACTTGTTTTTGCCCGTATTGTACACAAATAGTCCTTCGTTTGTAGAAGCTATCCATGTGTTGCCCAAAGAATCGGAAGCAATATACCTCGCTATAGACCTGTTCAGCGCCAGATCCTTTTCAAGAACAGACGGTAGGGAAAGATATTTTTTTGAATTGGGATCGAACCGCTTTAGATCTCTCAACCCACATACCCACAACATATTATCTGCACCTTCACCGACGTGATATATTTTATTAAATTCCAAAGAATCTTTGTCCTGATAAAATTGATAAAGCTCAAATGATTGTGAGGTACGGTCGTAACGTTTGAGTCCCTCAAAAGTTCCGATCCAGATGTTATTCTTAGAGTCTTTAAAGATAGAAGATATATAATCGGTTTTTCGGGTATCGCTACGTGTAGATAGTAAATCAAAAGTTTCTGTATTCCGGTCAAAAATATTAAGCCCTGCGGATGTGCCGACCCAGATCTTTCCGTCGGTATCTTCCATCAACGCATTTATATGATTACTGCTGATACTTTTAGGGTGGTCATTCTCATGTCTGTAATTGATAAATTCATAACCATCAAATCTGTTAAGTCCGTCCTCTGTACCCACCCAGATAAAACCTTCTCTATCCTGCATCAGACATAAAACAGTATTTTGAGATAGTCCCTCGGTGATCGTATAATGCTTAAAGTTTATGTGCTGACCATATGCAAACCCAAGCGTGAGCATCGATAGGATAAGGAGGCAACAATACCAGACTACTTTTCTCATCAAGATTATGATTTTTTGTGCATAAGCCACTGAAGGTTCTAAAAAGCTTAAATATCCTGTTCATTCAGCAGTGGTCGGACACAGTTCTGTTCAGAACGCCGTAAAGTCAAAACATACCGATCAGAAGAATTTGAACCTTTCAAGACCACTCCGGGGAATTAAATATAATCTAAATATCACAATGAGCAAAATGTTTTCCAACTAATTTATTGCATGTCCGATGTTAAAAACTAAAGGTATTTGACAGATCGGTCTTACAGTATCACAATTAGAATACGGCTAATGGTCATTATTATTTATTGAGATTATCGAAATAGTTGATCAATTGGAAATAGTTCTGGTTCAATTCTTTCATCTTGTCTGCAAGCGGTCTATAGAGGTTGTAATCGTTGTCAACGATCCCTTTATTGGCATCCTGATTGGATAGTTCTGCTTTGGTGTTGGTAGGGTCGTTGTCCTGATATTTAAACCAATGCCACCCGACACAGGCTTTTGATTCAAGCAGCGCAAGACAGTAGTTCTGGTAAAACTTGCCCCTATCCTCCTGCGTCTTGACCTGCCATCCTGCACCCGAGATATTGGGCAGGCCAGAATCCATACCCTTTGTGTAGTATTCGGTAATGATAAACGGCTTGCCCGACCATTTTTCCCAATTGGCCATCAGCTTTTTGTTGGGAGTCCATACGCCATAATAGTTTATAGAGATAAGATCGACATATTTGCCCGCAGCTTTCATAAATTCAGGGACATTTTTTTCGCTGCTATAGAGCCTGCTGCCTAGATAGAGATGATTGGGGTCGTACTTTTTGATAGCTTTGGCCACAATAGAAAAATACCTTTCGGCAGCAAAAGCAAGAAATTCAGCCCTTTCCTTGTCGGTAATCTGCTCGGCGGAAATACCCTTTTGATCCAGCCATTTCTTTGCGGCTATATATCCGGGATCATCCTTCTGCAATTTAAGATAGTTTTCCAGGTTTTTCAGACTAAAAGGCATTTCATTGTCCGAAAAATAACCAAACAGATTAGGGTCGTCTTTATATTGTGCAAGCTGCCTGGCATGTTCGTCACAGAATTTTTCAAATTCGGGATCGAATACAAAGATCACATTGCCCGGATAGCCCGTATGTCCCGGCACACTGTATGTTCCCCCACGTTTCTTTCCATAGGAAGACATAAAATTCCAGTTTATGGTGTACGACAACGGTTTGTCGGACTGCGCATTCGCCTTAATGATCGAAGTATAGGTAGACCATGAACCCGTCCCATTGAATCCCAATCCCTGCAATTCGGCCTTTGTCTTCTGTATCCAATCGGTATTATTGGCAAATTTTTGCGCATAAGCCGCCTTATTACGTGCAGATTTTCCGGTATTGACACTATTCATGGCTATGTTTATACCTGCGTATCCCTCAGGGTCAATAACCCACCAGCGCTCATTTATTTTTTCCACCCTAAAGAATCCGGTAGCTTTGGACCGTATACCTTTTACCGACCCATATTTGTTGTGCTCGACAGCAACAGGTTTAAAATCCTTGATATTGGCGACCAGTCGTGTTTCAAAAGGTTTCCAATCCGAAAACTTAGGGCTTCCCGAAGCATCACGGCTACGTGTTTTGGCTTCTACCGTCACGGATTCGTAATTTCCACTCTGTTGCGCCTGTACAGGAGCCATCCATGCCATACACAGAGCAATAATGGGTATAAATAGTTTGTTCATCTGTAATCTTTTAGTTTTTTAGTTTCTTAATTGTCGTTAGTCCGCTATCTTATCCCGCACAAAATACCGACAAACATCATAACTGGTATTGAGCACTAAGATAAGAAGTAGACAAGATATAAATACATGTCACATGATATAGGTTTGCATGTCAAATTTGACAATCTGTTGTGTTGTAAAAAAACATCGACAATTGTTTCAATTAAGAAGAAGCACTCCTATACCGAACATGACGGAAACGTTAGGATTGGCACCTACAACGATCCCCAGAAATCCAAGACCAATCTAACAGGTAAAATTAGCCAAAATGCCCTGTGTTTGAAACCACAGGAAGCTCTACATTAGCATTACGCATTTGTACAGGATACATGCCAATTTTATAAACAGTATTATAGGGTATAAAAACCCTTCCCAAAATTTTAGATAACTTTAGACATTGTACACAATGAACAACAAAGTATTTTTACTGGCAGCCTTGCTATTGAACAGTTTTCTGTTGTCAGCACAAGAGGTGGATCCTGATTTCCATATCTACCTTTTGATGGGACAGTCCAATATGGCAGGTCGGGGCAAGATAACAGCAGAGTTCGAAAACATGCAACATGAGCATGTGGTCATGCTCGACTCCAATTATCAATGGGTAGCAGCCAAACATCCGGTTCATTTTGACAAACCCAAAGTTGCGGGTGTAGGGCCCGGTTTGTCATTTGGCATCATGATGGCAGAAACACATCCTTCGGCAAAAATAGGATTGGTTCCCTGTGCCGTAGGAGGAACGTCCATTCAGAAATGGGTTCCGGGAGGTTATGACAAGACCACGAATACCCACCCTTATGACGATGCCGTCAAACGAATCGAAGAAGCGATGAAATATGGTGTGATAAAAGGCGTCATATGGCATCAGGGAGAGGCTAATAGCGGTGGAGAAGGTTCAAAGACATATATCGCTAAGTTGACCGAACTGATCAGCCGCGTGAGGACGTTGGTAGGCGATCCCGATCTTCCTTTCGTTGCCGGTGAACTGGGCGATTTCAAGCCACATTACCAAAACATCAATACTGTCCTAAAAGAATTGCCGCAAAAAGCACCCCACACAGCAGTAGCGACGTCCGAAGGGTTGAAAGATAAGGGAGACATCACCCATTTTGACGGTCCTTCTGCCGACGAATTGGGAAAACGCTTTGCCGCAAAAATGATAGAACTACAATCGATACAAAACACAAATACATCCAAAAAATGAAAATAAAGATATTGACCGCTGTTTTTCTCCTGTTCCTTTCTGTACACACGACAGAAGCAAAAGTTGTATTACCTGCTGTATTGAGCGACAACATGGTCTTACAGCAAAATACAGAAGTAAAGCTCTGGGGGACAGCAGACAAGAACAAAACTGTTGAAGTAACCGTTTCGTGGAATGCGGACAAACATACCACAAAAGCGGATGCTCACGGAAAGTGGCTGTTGAAGATAAAGACACCAACGGCAGGTGGGCCACATACCCTTACCTTTAGTGACGGAAGCGGAAGCCTTACCTTGAATAATGTGATGACCGGTGAAGTCTGGCTGTGCAGCGGTCAGTCCAATATGGCCATGCCGATGAGAGGGTATCCATCACAACCCATTCTCCACGCAAATGAGATGCTCATGCGGGCAGACAATCCCAACCTCAGGTTGTTAAAAGTAGGAATGAACTATTCCTTGACACCCCAGGAAGATGTAAAAGGAGAATGGAAAGTAAGTGCGCCTGAGTCTGCACGGGAATTCAGTGCAGTCGCCTATCAATTTGGTGAGATGTTGCAAAAGCAGTTGAATGTGCCTGTCGGAATCATCGTTTCGTCTGTAGGTGGTACCCGGATAGAAAGCTGGATGGACAGGGATATACTAAAGGCATTCCCCCATGTCAAGATTCCCGAAAGTCTGGAAGGTGTAAAGACAAACTTTAAAGAGCCTACCGTACTGTTTAACGGTATGATCTATCCATTGGCCAATTTCAGTATCAAAGGCTGGCTATGGTACCAAGGTGAATCCAACCGCAGTAACGCCGATACCTACACCAAACTTTTCCCGGCTATGGTAGCCGACTGGCGCAAACATTGGGGAGAAGGAGAATTACCGTTCTATTACACAGAAATAGCTCCTTATGGCAAAGCAGAAGAAGGAACGGGTGTAAAAATGCGCTATATACAACTACAAGCCATGAAAGATATCCCCAATAGCGGTATGGCCGCAATCACTGATGTGGGGATGGCCGATTATATCCATCCTATGGACAAAACTGCGGTAGCCAGACGACTTGGGTATTGGGCATTGGGCAATACTTACGGAATAAAAGGAATCACCTACCGCTCTCCAATATACAAATCGCATAAGACAGAGGGAAATAAGATCATCGTAAGCTTCGAAAATTTTGCAAACGGCATCACGTCCTACGGAAAGGAAATCACCCAGTTTGAGGTTGCCGGCAGTGATGGACAGTTCTATCCGGCCAAAGCGAAGATCACCAAGGCAGGAGATATAGAAGCACAGTCCAAAGAGGTCACAGCCCCTGTGTCGGTCCGTTACGCCTGGAAAGATTGGGTAGTTGGCGAAGTATACAATACAGATGGCCTGCCCATGCCTTCGTTTACGACGGTGGAATAAAGAAACTGGGATCAGAGCGAAATATAAAAACTTTAAAAACAATGCTATTACGTAACTTTTATATTTTCTTAGTGTGGTGTACGCTATCCATGCCGGAGATTGTACATGCCAAGCAAACGGACTTTACTATCCCCTTACATGGAGAGGTGAAGATATACACCTCTGCACAGGAAGGCGAACCCCTGTACAAAGCTGCGACAGCCCTAAAGAGAGATATACAGAAAGTCACAGGCAGTACAGCGGTAATACATAACCTGTCGGCCATGACATCTCCCGGAATTGTGATCCTCAATTCTGAAAAAGACAATCTATTGCCCGCGCTGAAAGGATGGGAAGCCCACCACATCTATTTCTCACGGATCCATGCGCAACAGCAGCTGATTTTGCAGGGAGCAGATACACGCGGTGCCATTTATGCCATATATGAGTTTAGCGAGAAGGTATTGGGCGTACCTCCCTTATGGTATTTCATAAACTGGAAACCCGAAGTGCAGAAAACGATCACCGTGCCTGCCTCGCTCGATATACAGATCAATGAGCCTACGGTAAAATACAGGGCTTGGTTTCCGAATGATATGGATATGTTCAGCCCTTGGCGCCGTTTGAATAAGGAGAACAACGAGCTATGGTTGGAGACAGCTTTAAGACATAAAATAAATACCATTGAATACTACGAAAAAGGCACATATAGTGAGAAAACGGCCTATAGGCTAAGTTCTAATTTCAGAACAATAAGCTCGTATGGTTTGGTGATCACCACACACCATCACAGTCCACTGAATGCGACATTCAGAGCTTGGGATGACTTTTGGAAAGGCATTAAGAAAGTCGACATTGTTCCGGAGCTCTCTTTGGCAAATGAAGATAAAATAGAAGAATTCTGGCGCTATCACATCGAAACGCTACACCGTGCCAATGTAGAGATGATATGGGTCATAGGTTTTAGGGCAGCAGGAGATCACCCTTTTTGGAAAACGTTCAAAGATGCACCCGGCTCGATGAAGGAACGCGGTGCCGTCATCAGCAAAATGATAAAAAAGCAACGCGATCTGGTCTTGGAGATTACCGGAAATCCAAAAGTGCAGTTCAGAAGCATATTCTACAACGAGCTTTCTGACCTAATGGCCGATGGATACATAACGCTACCCGACGATCCTAACCTGATATGGAACTATGTTGCCTCACGTCGTGACCATTTTCCCAATATGGACGTACAGCGGCTGAACAAAACAGATAATAATCTGGGGTATTATTTCAATTATCAGTTTACGTCTACCGGTTCACATCTGGCTGCCGGTGAGGGCCCCTGGAAAATGGAAGACAACTATCGCTACCTGGCACAGAAAAGCACAAAACCCCTTCTGTTCTCGGTCGTCAATGCAGGAAATCTACGCGAGTTTGTGATGGAACTGGCTGCCAATGCCAAAATGATGTGGAATTTCAACACCTATCGGACAGATGCGTTTCTGGCAGATTTTTGCAGGCAATATTATGGCGCAGACAAGGCAGACCGTATCAGCAGATTGTACCGCAGCTATTACAATGCCTACTGGCAGCCACGCCACGCCGGCTTTCAGGAGATCGACCGTCAATATATCTTTCAGGATCTGCGCTACTGGCGGGCAATAGAGGGTATCGCCAAAGCTATGAAAGGCACATATGATCCTAACCCACTAAAAGAGATGGGTGGCGAACAGGTACAAAACCGTACCTACCAGATTGTTCCGGCAGATAACGGGGCAGCAAACCAAGTAGATGCCATCATCAACGGCACAGCCACTGCATCCACCGCTTTCAGAAAGGTAACACAGGAATGTGACGAAGTGTTCAATGCGTTAAACGGTACCTCAAAAGATTTTTTTGACACCAACCTTAGAGGCCCTGCATATTTCATGTACCACCTCAATACGACTTTATGGAACCTCGCCCAAGCTTATAAAGAGGGCAGCACAGATAAAAACAGACGGTCGGCTCTTGTAAAACAAGCTGTACACGAACTGGAACAGGCACAAAAAGCATTGCACGGCACGCAGTATCCTCCATTCGAAAGCTGGTACAGTAACAATACGATCTTCAATCTTGAAAAAACAATGAATTCACTCCAATCACTAAACAAATAAAAAATAAAAAATTATGAGAAAGTTAGTAAGCATAGTATTTACGGCAGTATTATGGATGACAACGCAAGGATTTGCACAAGAGAAAGGTAAACGTATAGAAGCAGAAAGCTTTAGTACAATACACCGGGCTACGACCAAAGAGGTAAAAACAGGAACCGTGGTCAACAAGTTTGACAAAGGTGCCTGGATAAAATTTGACAACCTGGATTTTGGCAAGGGAACGGAGCAGCTCAAATTCAAGGTAAGCAGCGGATCAGAAAATAGTCCACAACTGGAAGTAAGATTGGGCGACCACAAAGGTAAGTTGCTTGGCACCCTAAAAGTAGAATCCAAAAACTGGGGGAAATATGTCGAGCAGAGCTTGACCATACCACAAACAAAAGGCAAGCAAACCATCACCATAGTATCTACTGCAGGTGGAGTATTATTAGATTGGTTTGAGCTGATGGATTAGTCTCCCCTCTCCGACTGCCCGATGATCAACAAAAAAAGGTCTAGCCATCGGTAACGGGGCAAAGGAAGAATACTAGACAATAGTAACGTTAAAAAAAAGAAAACAGAACAATAAAGTGCTGTCTGACCTCTCCTTTCTTTAAGGAAGTGGGTGGATAGTGCTTCTAAAAAACACCAATTATGAGATCAGGATTGTGGCATATCTTATTTTTTATGATCTGTACAGGTTCTATCCGGGCAAATGTGTTGCCATCTGGCTATACGCATCTCGCAACCAAGGAATCCGTCAGCAGACAGCAGAATGTGGTGAATGGTACCATAAAAGACCGACAGGGAACACCCCTTATCGGTGTAAGTGTAACCGTAAAGGGGACATCTATACAAACCAAGTCCACTACAGAAGGAAAATTTTCCATAAGCGCTCCGAGCAGCGAATCCATTCTGGTATTCTCCTATATGGGCTTCTCCATACTGGAGCAAAGAGTGGGAAACAACAAAAACTTCGACATTGTCATGCAGGAAACTGCTACCGATCTGGATGAAGTTGTCGTGGTCGGTTACGGGCAGCAGAAACGGAGTGAGCTGACCGGAGCAATATCATCGATCAGAGCAGAAGATATGGACGAATATGCAGGCGGTTCTCTCAATACCAGTATGCAGGGTAAAATTTCCGGACTGAATATCACGACCAATTCGGGCGAACCGGGAGCAGGCGCAGCGATCACTTTGAGAGGGGTCTCCTCCATCAATGGGAGTAGCTCTCCTCTCATTATTATAGATGGTGTGCCGATGAACAACGATGAGTTTGCATCATTGGAAGACGGTGCGGCATTCAGTCCGTTGAACGATATCAACCCTGCCGATATTGAATCGATAGAGCTACTGAAAGATGCAGCATCGGCATCCATTTATGGAGCAAGGGCGTCCAATGGGGTCTTGCTGATCACCACCAAATCGGGTGAAGGCAAGCCGGCAGAAATCAATGCTTCGGTCAACAGTTCCGTCGTGTCTCTCGCCAGAAAACTCGGTGTACTGAACGGGCCGCAATTCAGATCGGCTTATCAAGACGCAATATTCAATGCGACAGGCAGTCCGACGACCAAAGTATCGGTCATAGACTCTCTGCATCCATGGTATAGAGAATCCTACAATTATCAGGATATCATGTATCGCAATGCATTGCAGCACAAAGCAGATATAAGTGCTCGGGGAAGCTCCAAGGACAGGGCTGTAGGCTACTATGTGAGTGCCGGATACAGGGATCAAGAGCCTATCATCATCCATACCAAATACAGACAATACACAGGAGCGGCTAAGGTGAATTATAAAATTTCCTCCAAGCTGGCCGGGGTTACCAATTTCAACCTGTCCAACTACGAGTACAACAGGTTGAATACAGGCAACAACGACAGAAGCGTGATCCGGAGATACCTGATATCGTTCCCGATATATAGCCCATGGGATCCCTATACGGGCGAGGTGATCCCTTTGATAGACAATGGCAAGATCAATCCGGTGGCACAGGCGATGTACACGAAAAATGAAGTCGAAAGGTGGCGGTTTTTAGGAAAGCAGGAGTTCAGCTACGAGCTGTTCAAGAATCTGGAATTCCGTACCAATGTATCGATGGACTACAGTGCCACGACCACCAATTATTTTCAGCCGCCCATATTGAACAGTTCGGGCTCCGGTAAGTCTGTCTACTCGATATACAACCCATTGGTAAGAAAGACATTTATCAATGAGAACTTCTTTACGTGGAAAAAAAAGATTCAGAAATATCATAATATAAACTTCCTATTGGGACAGTCTAACCAGTATAACCTCAGCAATGAGATCAATATCAGAGGTATAAACTCCCTGGACAACGAAATGTCGGGTATCGGCGGTACAGCGCAGGTCACTAACAAGACCCAAAGGGAAGAAGAATATGTATTACGGTCTTTTTTCACCCGCTTAAACTATAATTACAAGTCTAAATACCTCTTGAGCATGTTGATGAGAGCCGATGGATCATCTCGCTTTGGCCCCAACAACAGGTGGGGTTACTTCCCTTCTATATCCACAGGATGGCTCTTCTCAGAAGAAGATTTTGTAAAGAAAATGGGCGTACTCTACTCCGGCAAGCTACGGGTGAGTTACGGTATCACCGGAAATCAGGAAATAGGAAACTACGCGACGCGCTCACTGTATGAGTTCAACACCTCGACGTATGATGAAAATATTTCCATTATATCCAGAACCGTGGCCAATCCAAACCTCAAATGGGAAACCACCAAACAATTCAACACCGGTGTTGATCTGGCATTCCTGCGCGGGAGGTTGAATGTCACAGCAGATTACTATATAAAAAATTCGTATGATCTATTATTCAACGTGCAGATCCCTTCACAGGCAGGCTATGCCCGGATGCCTTATAATTTCGGCAGTATCAGCAACAAAGGTTTTGACATGCAGGTAGAAGGTATACTGATCAACAAAAAAACCTTCAAATGGACAACCAATTTCACCCTGGGGCTAAACAGAAACAAAGTAACTTCTCTTCCGGATAATGAAGATTATTTTGCGACGACCTATTCTCTGGCCCGCGTCGGGCAGCCGGTAGGTATTTTCTACGGATTTAAGGCATTGGGCGTCTATGCAAGAGACGAAGACAATGTCTACACCATGAACGGAGACGGGACTGTCGTCCCTTATAGAAAAGGATCGGCTACCGGAGAGATCTATAAAGGGGGTGATGTGATCTTTGAGGATTTGAATAGGGACGGGATCATCAACGATGAAGATTTGCAGGTCATAGGAGATCCTACGCCCGATTTCTTCGGTGGATTCCAGAATAAATTCACCTACAAACAGTTTACCCTTACCGCATTCATCAATTATACAATTGGCGGCAATCTATTGAACCAATTGAAACGGGGTATCGATGGCAACCAGTTTGACGTCAACTTTACCACAGACCAATTGCGTCGGTGGAGAAATCAGGGAGATGTGACGGATGTACCTATTCTGGTCAAAGCGGATCCTATGGAAAACTATGCGGTCTCTACACGATTTGTAGAAGACGGATCGTTCATCCGGTTACAAAATCTGGCCTTGAACTACCAGTTTTCAAAAAATCAACTGAGCAAGGTAAAACTAAAGGGATTGAACGTGGGCATAAGTGCACAAAACCTGCTTACATTCGCCAGCTATACAGGTTACGATCCCGAAATCAGCTCCGGTTCCAATCCGTTCGGTTTTGGGGTGGACAATGGTGCATTTCCACGCTCAAGGTTTTACAGTTTATCATTAAACGTTAAATTATAAATTTATGAAAGTCCTAAAAATAAAATTCAACAGCATCCTTAGCGCTTTCGTATTGATCAGCCTATTGTTGGGTTCCTGTAAGAAACTGGACACCTACCCCATTACGGCCTATTCGGAAAATAACTTCTGGAAGCATCCCAACCATGCCTCAGCAGCATTGAACGGGGCTTATTCCTTGTTGCAGCTAGCACTGAATACAGAGTTTGTGTACTACGGAGAAGGCAGGGCCGACTTATTAAAGCTACATGTCGAAAATAACATGCAATCGCTAAGTGTGATCAACAATACTATGAACGTCAACATGTCCTTTGCCGATTGGGGCAATTTCTATAGGGTAGTACAGCAGTGCAACCTCATACTGAAATATGTACCCCTCATGCTGGAGCAGAATATCTATCAAAGTACATCGGCAGCCAGTCTCAAGGAATACAACCGGATAATGGGGCAAGCACACGCTTTGCGGGCATTGTGCTACTTCTATATGATACGCATATGGGGCGAAGTACCGTTGATAACCGAAGCTACAGAAGTGATCGAGGATATCAATGCACTCAAAACTCCCAGAACACCCATGGACGATATCTATACGCAGATAATCACCGATCTGGAGACAGCACGGGAGTTCTTGGCCGATCATGCCTCATATGATGCCAAACTCACGCGCTCGCATATCACCAGAGGCGGAGTAGATGCCCTATTCACGGATCTTTATCTATGGAAGGGTGATGTAGACCATGCGTTGACCTATGCTGGCAATCTGGTCAATGATAGTGGCGAGCCAACAAGTTCTGTATACGGTTATACGGCATTGACAGGTACGACAGCAGCCGAAAGGTACACTTCTGAATACGCCCAGATGTTCTATAATGGCTATTCCAAAGAATCCATTTTTGAGATAGCCTTTAATATGGACGAAAATTCTACGTCCTCCCTGTGGGGTATATACGGCGGAAGCGGACAGGCACAGTTTGAAGCCAGTGAGATTGCACTGTCAAAATTAAGCGCCGCCGATCCCCGAAGGGACGTCGCTTTCAATACCGGATCCACCAAACGCTATGTACAGAAATTCTTTGAAAAAGACGGATCGTTTGATAGGACGACGATGAATGACAAAAACGTGATCATCTATAGGCTTGCCGATATATGCCTGCTAAAAGCAGAAGCATTGATCAAAAGAGGGCAAGGTAGCGATAGGCAGACCGCACTGACCCTACTGAACAAGATAAAACAAAGAGCGGGTGTAGGACAGATCGGTACAGAAGATTTTATGGACAAAACAGAAGAAGAAGCCATAGAAGAAGTGTTGGAGGAGAGAGCCAGAGAGCTTTCCTTTGAAGGAAAAAGATGGTTTGATCTGGTGCGCAACAACAAAGCGATAGAGGTCATGCAACCCCTGAACGGATTATCGGATCCAAGGAATATCCTTTGGCCGATCAATCTTGGGATCGTAAGGCAAAACCCAGCCATAGAACAAAACGAATATTATAAATAATTGATCAGCGTTATGAAAAAATTTGGAGTTACATCTTTAAAACTTTTATCAATTTCTCTGTTATTACTTTTCATAGGGTGTGAGAAATTCAAGTTATTAAAGGACGAAGATATGGACCTTGTCCCTGCGGGCGAAAACACTAAAAACGCTACGTTTGCCGCGTTTATCCGGTCTAATGACTATCAACAGTCAGACCGCTATAGTCAGTTGAAACTGTATGCACAGGCTGTAAGACTAGCAGGATTGGAAAGGTTTCTGGACAATCCGGATGACAATTTTACGATTGTGATCTTTAACGACGATGCTATGAACAGCCTGATTACCAGTTACGGTTATACTTCCCTGGAAGAAATACCCCGGCCGGTTCTGCGGCATTTTATTCTGAATAATATAATCCAACATAAATATCAGGTAGCGGACTTTGAAGTGGGTAAAGACGAGGGCTTTGAATCCCTTACGGGAGACAGCTTGTTTTTCAGACGCGAAAGCTCGACGACCAATCCGTATACTCTTCGGGTAAACGCCGTGAGCAGATATGCATCCGCTTCCGTGACCGTAAGATCGCGGGATCTACCTTTTAAAAATGCGATCGGCCATGTCGTCCCGATGCCGACCTATACTGTTCGGTCCAACAGCCAAAAAGATCCCAAACCGGACGACCTAGAGCTCAGTAAAGACAGCGTATTTGTCGAAAAAGATGTCTTGTTACAGTTTGCCAGTTCGCAGGCAGGCTATCAAGTGATCAACCCTACAGGAGATAATTTTCAAACGAAGATGGCATCCACTATCAATAACACGGGAACGAGAAGATTGTACATGCAGTATAAAATCCGAGAACCGGAGTTTGAAGAAAGATTGGGAAGTGCTACGCTAATGCTCTATCATACCAGAACTTCCAATGCTAGTGGTGTAAGCGAAAGCCTCATCAATGTGTATGCCGATGCGTATACAGATTGGGAGGAAAGCACGACCAGTTACAGCGATTTGCCGGCCATGGGAGAACTCGAATCCAGTTTTTCGATACCGAGCACAGGCAACAGCAACAAATGGTTTGCCTCCGATGTGAGCCGTGCGGTATTGCAGGCGTTTGAAAACAATCAGGATTTTGTCAACATCGGTGTATGGAGCCAGTCTTCCCCCAACGTTTATTTCGGACACCTGGGACATGCCAATGCTGCTAACAATAAAAGTTACATCCTTTTCGAAAGTACCCCCGAAACTATTATCACAAACGTCACCGTCAACGCGGTAAATATAAGTTCAGCTGATTTTTTCAAGGTAATCGACAAAACCAACCTGCAAGGTACCGGGGCCAGTGATAAGAATATTTCCTATTTCCTTTCAGAAGACACTCAAAAGGGAGTTGTGTTGGTCAATGGGAGACCGCTTCGAAAGAGAGGCTCATTTACGCAAGAACAGTTACGACAGGGTGTAGTGAAATACTTGCGAAATCTGGATGTACAGCATACTACGGACGAGATTATTCTGGAAGTACAGGACTTTCAGGGAGGCTTCTACCCGGAAATAATCACATTACCGGTACAGATCAATTGATGTTTTTATACCTCCGTGTTGCTCCTTAGGCTATTACGCTACGGAGAGAATGTAACATAAATATACAATCTATAAAAAATGGAAGTGTCTCCTATGTTTGTTTCAAGCAAATGTAGGAGACTCCCTCTTCCATTGCTGCTGCCCGACAATACGGTTTACCTTGTCGAACTATCTTTTCTTGTCCTATGGCAATTTTTTATTCCGGATAAGTTGATAAATTTAGCTATTGAATTTTTTGTGTTTTTTAAAACAAAGTGACGGAGGTGATGATAGTGATGTAGTTATGAGGGCGGAAAGCATACCTTCATAACCTACTTCGCCTTGATAACTTACATAACTTTAAAATAAAGTGACGGAGGCTCATGGCCTCTATAACCAATGTAACCTTTGTCACCACCATAACTTCGTAACTTTAAATTAGTACCCCATGGAACGACTGCAATATAAAATCGACATCAATGCTCCTGCCGCCAAAGTAACAGAACTCATGTTAGGCAAAGACACCTACAAACTCTGGACAGCGGAGTTTGAACCTACTTCCGATTTTGAAGGAAGCTGGGGAAAAGGAGATAAAATATACTTTACCGGAACCGACGAAGAGGGCAAAAAGAGCGGCATGGTTTCTGAAATTGCCGAACATATCCCCCATCGATTTGTATCCATTCGCCATTACGGTATACTGGACAAGGGCAAAGAAATCACAGAAGGAGAACAGGTCGAAAAATGGGCAGGTGGATTTGAAAACTATACGTATGAAGAAAAGGATGGTGTCACCACGGTTACCGTAGATTTAGACACCACACCAGATTCCATTGCTTATTTTGACAAGACCTATCCCAAAGCATTGAACCGTCTGAAGGAAATTTGCGAAAAGTAAAACTGTAAAAAAGTCACATCCTATGGGATTGGGCATCTTTGTTTTGGATTATTTTTGACAACAGACAATATTTTCCATTATAAAATAGCAAAGGTAATTATATACTTACCTACCAAACGGTATAAAACCCTATTAATTAAACCGTCATTTCGACGAGGTACGAGGAGAAATCTATGGTTAAGTAGAACGATTGGCCTTTCTATAGATTTCTCTCTTCGTTCGAAATGACGATAAAACTTAGTTACACCAATATATATCACCATAGCAAAAACTTATTGGTCAAAATACGCAGCTTGTCTCATCAATAAAGCCCTGTATTTATTAAATACCGCAGATTTAGAAACAAATCCTTTATAGATACCATCCTTATCGACAACAGGAAGTATCCATACATCTTCCCGATTCATTTTCTGCATGACATCTTCCATATTGGCCTCTATAGTCACCATATCGGTAGGTTTCTCCATCAATTCACGCATGCTCTTGGCCTGACCTTCAGGTTTCTCACCGAGCAATACTTCAAATAAACGTTCGCTATAAATAATCCCCAATAATTTTCCTCCATCGTCCACTACAGGAAAAATATTTCTCTTGGTATGGATGATATCGTGCCGACGATCCACAGGAGTTTCCTCAGGCTTCAAGATCGTAAAATTGTTCTCCAATACGTACTTAAGTCTCATCATACTCAGCACGGTACGGTCTTTATCTTCATGGCTTAGAAGATCTCCTTTTTCGGCCAAAACCTTCGTATAGATCGAATGCTTCATGACCACACGATTGATCAGGTAAGCTATAGCTGTGACCAGCATCAAGGGAACCATCAGTGCGTACCCGCCCGTGATCTCTGCAATCAAAAATATAGCTGTCAGTGGAGCATGCATGATACCGCTCAATGCTGCTGCCATACCGGCAACCGTAAAATTGGCGATATTCAGCTCTACAAGACCCGTCAAGTTCACACCATACGCAAATGCAAATCCCAGCAAACCGCCCATGACCAGACTAGGCCCGAAGACGCCACCGTTGCCACCACTATTCAATGTGATCAGTGAAGCAAAAGATTTGGCAAAAACGGTGACAATGACAAAGAGCAAAAGGAATGGCCCCGAATGGCTATACGCCGAAAAAATACTGTTTGAAATAATAGCCTGGTGCTTACCATCCAAAATCTGCTGAATGGTCAGATACCCTTCACCATACAAAGCCGGAAATACGAAAATCAAAATCCCCAGACCGATACCTCCAATCCATACTTTACGATACGGGTTTGTAACTTTAGCATACACAGACCGCAGCCAAATAGTCAGACGCGCAAAATAAATAGAAAAACCTCCTATCAAGATAGCCAGGATCACATAAAACAAAAGGGCCTGAAACACCCAGTCATCCGTGACCAAATGAAACAACGGTTCGCTATACAGGGAACGAGAGATAGCCGCGGCTGTAGCAGTCGATATCAGCAATGGGATAAAAGCAGGGATAGAAAACTCCGGCAGCAAAATTTCAATCGCAAAAATCATCCCTGCTACAGGGCTATTGAATGCACCTGCTATGCCTGCGGCAGCTCCACATGCCAGCAATAAGGTAACCTCCCGATAGCTTAAGCCAAAAAAACGTCCTGCATTGGAACCTATGGCCGCTCCACTGTAAGCAATAGGAGCCTCCAGCCCTGCCGAACCTCCAAAACCCACGGTAATAGCACTGGTAATGATCTGTGAATAGACATTGTGCGGCTCTATCTTGCTGGAGTTTCTCGAAATGGAATAAATAATCGGCGTCATGCCGTGTTCAAATTTTCCCTTTCTGACAAATCGTCGTACATAAATCACACTCAGCAGGATACCGATCAAAGGAAAAAGCAGGTAGAGGTAATATTTGTATTGGGACTGTACCTCATCCTGTAAAAATGCCGCGATAGAATGTGTAAGCCCTTTCAGGGCCGCAGCAGCCAGTCCACCTATCACCCCTACCAGAACAGCAACGAGTACCAAAAAATTGCGATTGGATATCCGTTGCATTCTCCATTTGTTCAGTCGGTCGATATAACGATAATATTTACCTTGCATTGATTGCTCTTTTAACAAAAAAGCTAAAAACGAATAGTGTTAATGTCACAAAGGTAAGCTATGCCTATATATTTTTCCCTATAAAAGCTAATCTATTTGCCTACTTTTTTCAGCTCCTCGATCAGTCAACACAATTCGAAAGTGTTCTAGCCACTGTAAAGCCAACTGTAGTTGTTAGAAATCCCGTTGATTTTCAAGGTATAAGTTCTGGCACCCACAGCATGGGTATATCCATCATCTCTCACTCCGTATCCAGCGAAGCCTCCTACTGGCAAAACACGTGTTCCAACAGTTAAAAATACGGTATTTTAAGATGTAAGACAACTTATGACAAGCAAGGCTGTTCAATTATTAGGTAAAATTAAAATATAAGTGCAGCCCGATGGCAAAAGATAAAGGTGGCGTGCGTAGTTGCCTCCCTCGAATCGAGTTCTATATGCGTCAAGTTAAAGATTTACACATAGTATTATGCCATGTTGAAGCTTGCTGACTGCGTAGCAGGTATCAGGGACGTGTTGGTGGGGTGGCTGTGGGGCTGATGCAACATTGGATCTGCTCGTCAATGCTTTCAGATCCCTCGACAAACTTGGGATGACAAAAGAAAGCACGAACTTGATACCAACATGAACAGACTTTCATTATCCACTAAAACAAACAGCGTCATGAAAAAAATATATTTAAAGCAAGCGGAAAAGAGAGTATATCTCGTACTGGTTATAAGCAGCATCGATCCGGAAAACGAAGCTGAACAAGAAAAGTATGAGGATGAAAATCAGAAGATCAACCTTGATCCCGTTATTGGCCGGACAGACGACGACTACCTGGATAAAACGGCTAGCTATATGGGAACCCCTGCCGATGAAATTCCACGTTCTGACGGCCAGGCTCCGGAAGAGCTGGCCACGCCATTTGATGAGGAAGATGACGACGGAGACGATGAGATCAGTAACCTGGAGAACAACGAAAATACAATAAACGAAAAGGCTGATATAAGCCGGGAATCTAAAAAGCAATCTAAAACGCCATGAGAAAATTGAGCCTTATACAGGGATATTACTATATTTTGACCGGGATCTGGCCTATACTCCATCTCAAAAGTTTCATGTTTGTCACCGGTCACAAGTACGACACCTGGCTGGTGCAAATGGTCGGCTTATTGTCGGTCTCGATCGGTATGGCCTTGGTCACAAGACCTTTTGGTATATTGGCTTTTTGTACCGCACTATCGTTCACCCTTATCGATATGCACTATACCGTAAACGGCACCATCTCGAAAGTGTACCAGATCGATGCTATTATACAGCTTTTCTTTTTGGGATGGGTCATACTGATCTGGCAAAAAAAGAATATCAACTACTTTTCAAAGAAAAAACTTCCGTAAAATGTCGAGGTATCTTTTTGGTAAGCCTATCTCCACAATCAATAGGAAAAGAACACAATAACCCTAAGGAATTGTGTTCTTTTCTTCCGTTCTTGCTGCCCGACAACACCGTTTGCCAGTATTTGGTTTTTTTAACGGATAAATCTCGACATGTCTACCACCGGAATACCAAGATACTCTGATGCCTGGTAGATGGTGACATGCTGACCTTTATCCAATCCAAACATATCCCGGATCTTATTGAGGAGACGTTGGCAGGTGCGGACACTCTGCCCCGTTATCCTTTGCAGATTCGAAGGATAAACAGCCAATCTTTTTAGAGATATTTCCATATCCTTAAAAAATCTACCCTAAGATAATTTATTATTTATAAAAAAGCAATTTTTGGTTATACATTACCAAAAACAACAGTTGCTTGCCTGCACTTTATGCGGTGTCTGCAACGGCTTTGTTAAATGCTATCCCTCTCTGGAGAGGGGTGTGCAGGGTGAAGGATTGGACAGGGAGAGGGAAGATTTTCAAAATAATGAAAATAAAACTCTTAATTCACATCCTCCCCCTACCCCCTCACAGAGGGGGACAACGTTCTACAAATGCAATTCGAAAACAAAGTTGTAGAACAAACAACAAGAGGACATACACAATGACGAAAAACTTTTTTTGTTATGTATTAAGTCAAAAATAAACACTCAAATATAAATACATGATACAAGAAGAACACGGCATAGAGATAGAACGCATGCTACATCACACGCTAATAAATCGATTAAGGAAAGTCAATACAGCTTTGTGTTGGCTTTTTTGTATTTTAGCTGTTGAGAAATATTTACAAATGTTTAAAACACAACTGCGAAAATTTGGGCTTGCCAGCCATACCATCAAAAAAATTATATACGGATACACTGACAATACGGGAACTAAAGAACATAACCAAAAATTATCAGAAAACAGGGCAAATGAAATTATAAAAATGGGTATAGGTAAATGCTGAAACTGATCTATCTGGCGCACCGGAACATCAAAAAGAAGTGGACGATGCCCTTGGCGAACTGGGCGGTAACGGCACAAAAATTGGCGGTTTGGTTTCCTGGCAGAATGGTGTTAGATTTGCAGTAAGCACAAGGGGTGTTTCCCAGCCCCGCGGGGCTGGGA